>Ga0099823_1000480_pt1 | contig 26679 bp, 8 predicted proteins | sample CowpearedBW_FD_76831 | JGI IMG/M metagenome (GOLD analysis project Ga0099823, IMG submission 76831) | Root nodule microbial communities of legume samples collected from California, USA - Cow pea red BW | ecosystem: Host-associated > Plants > Roots > Nodule | place: USA: California | collected...
AATATTAAACAGCCTTTTTACAAAGAACTACGTTATCCTTGATTTTCCAAATGGAAATACGTAGGAGCGAGGTGCAATCCTCGTCGGGTTAAAAAAATAAAAAAATAATTTTGTTTTAATCTTTAATATTTTTGTATGTGTTTTTTTTATTTTGTTTGATTTTTTTGCGAATAACAAATATTCCAAACATCAAAATTCTACCTTGCACACTTAATTAAAGAGGGAACCGTCTTAAGACGGGCGGTGGTGGGTGCTAATACCTTCCCCACACGTAATCGACTCCCGAATCCAAATTTGGTTTCAAAGACCATTCTTTTAAGGTTTTTCTATAGTTTTCCATAATAAACTATGGTGGCGAGTCCTTTATTTTTTTTAAAATTATTTTCGCCATCCCGCTGCGATCTCGGTTGCGACACCTACGAAAAAAAAACGGATTACCTATGAAAATTTGGCGTAGATAATAAGCTGATTTCATGTAGTGGGCTTACCAATCCTTCTTACGCAACCCTGCACAGGATGTTGGAAGAAATTTATTGGCAGGAGGACTCAAAATGGATGAAAGACTCATCAACTATATAATTTTATGGATTTTATGTCCCAAAGGAACCAATCATGCCTAATGCTCAAAGGCTGACCTTCTTATAATGTATGGGATTTTAAATTGTGTGCCCATAAAATAGTCAAACTTAATCCTTGACACTATGCTAAAAGCCAAGAGGTATTCACAATATCCTCTACCATATTCTCTCTTAATTTCAAGGATTTGCAAATACAAAGGAGTTGACACAACTGGGGAGCTTTGTCAAAGCACAATCTGTGCAAATGAGATTTCTGAAAGCTCTCTCAAATAGTTAAACCTTGTTCCTCTTGGTGATACATATGTCCATAGAGACGATATGCCAAATTATGAAGCTGAAGATGAAAAACTTCCTCCTGCTAATCCTATACCCTCTGTTGTACCGAATGTTGGATCGTCCAGTGGTGCTGGATCATCTTTCTCCCTAGAAGACAACATAGTAAACATGAAAAAAAGGCTAGAAGAATTATTTCTTCTCTCTAACTCACGTCATGAAGAAGTTGTTGGCTTAATTAGGGGGACAGATACTAGATTTTCTCATTTAGAACATAGGTTTGATGAGGAATTCACTCATGATGATGACATGAGTGCAAAATTTTAGGGGGAGGACTTCTTTCTTACTTATGATTTGCCACTATTTGTACTTTCTTTTAATTATGAATGATGAGTGATTAAGTGTTTCATTTTTCTTTTATGATATAAAGGTTATCTAATTTAGGGGGAGCTTTAGCCTTTTCTCAAATAATCAAAAAGGGGGAGAATAAGTTTAAAGAAAACATTAATTTATCTTAACCATTCTCTTTGTAAGTCTCTCAATTGCAGGAAACAATAAGTACTTTAAACATATTTTGATCATCATCGAAAAGGAGGAGATTGTTGGCAAAAAGAAGGAAGCCTAGTGATTTTGGATGATGATCAAGCAAGAATGAAGACAAAATGTTAAATGTTTAAAGTTATCTTGTAAAATAAATTAAGTGTGTTGTAGAATAGTTTTACTTAACTTAGAATCAGCAGCATAACCTTCGTTTCCCTAAGTTTTCTCATTTTTGAAAAAACTATAGTGATAATCGATTATCCTGTTCAAAATTTGTTTTCAGAAAACCTACTAGAATAATCGATTATCCTTAGTGATAATCAATTATCCTTGGCAGTTGGAACATGACGTTTCAGTTTTTAACCTAATTTTCGAAACCCCTATTTAAAGAACTGCAGTTCAACTTCGAGAATACCTTTTTTAGAAGCTAGAGTGCTAGTGTTGTGACTGCAAAGAGAGTTCTCTGAGTGTTCTCAAAAGAGCTTTGAAAAACCTAGTGTGGGTAGAGCGATAACTTTTCCTAAGAGGGTTTCTAGGAGATTAAGTGTTGTTGTTGTTGCTAGGAAAGCTAGGTCAAGTTCTCTGTGTGATTCAGAGAAAGGTTGTTCATCTTTTGGGTCTTCAAGAGAGGTGTTTTCTTTTCCCTATTCTTTTGTTATTTGATTGTAATTTGATATTTGTTAGTGATTGAGTTAATCTTTTTATTTGAAGAGATTAACAACTGGACATAGGATCTTTTGACCTGAACCAGTATAAATACTTGTGTTAAATCTCCTTCCCTATCTCTTTATTGTGTCTACTGTTGCATTTAAAGGAACCAATTTTTAAATTAATCGGTAAAATTTCAAAAAAATTTAAAATATTAATTTTAATATTAAAAAGCAATTCACCCCCTCTTGGTTTTTGTCCAAACGCTAAACATTCTGCTGCGTGATACCAACATACATGACCATTAGATGACTAGAGAATGTGTGCACTAATTTTCTTCGAATATGAATAAATATATGTATATGTTTTCAAATAATGCGTGTTTAATAAGTTTAAGTAAAGAACAACAAAGCAAGAAAGTCAAGAATAGGACTCTGCAGATTAAAGACTACGATAATATATTTTGATCATTGAAGCAACAACATTACAATGGTTGAAATTCAAATTGTGGAATGACTGAAAACGAAAGAACTCATAATTCATAGGATGCAATACACTCTAATTAATTATCGAGAACTTTAAAGGTTAAGAACGATAAAGATATTTGAAGATATCTTAATATATGAAGATATTATGAATTAACGGTCAAATGGCATAGCGTAGCTATATATATCAAGACCAAGATGAAGAAGAATACAAAACAAGAGAGAAAAAAAGAATCAAAAATTTGAAACTCTGTCAAATCCATTCCTAAAGAGAAAAGAGGAACAAAATACTTCGTGAGCTTATATTGTTATATACATGTTGTTAGACAGTGATATTAGGTTGAACGAAACATTTGTAAATCCTTCACTATGTGCAACGAACCCTATGAGCATTATTATAACTCTCCTATGGGAAAGATGATTTGATTATTGTAATTGTGAGTTCTTGATCTCAAGGGGATATTTAGATGTTATACCTAGAAAGATTAAAATCATTGTAACCTAGAGAGGTTGATACTCATTACTAGTCAAGGTGTCAATTAGTGAATTTGTTAAGCAGGTGGCTTACGAGATTTGGCATTGCCTCAGGTGGAGGTGAACCAATATACATCCTTGTGCGCATTCTTCTCGTCCTTACTTCTTACTTTAAATGTATTTGTTTAATACATCTACATGAAAATATCTTCAAATGTCTACAAGCTCTATTCAACCCCCACACTTTCTAGAGCAAATAAGACTAGCAACCAAGTCTTTAATACACAATGTTTCCTTCCATACATTAGTTATTCCTTGATCTTAGTTCCCCAACATTAGAAAAAATTTCCTCTAATGCCATCATTGATTGTATTGATTTAAGAGGAAGATGGGTATCCAACATTAAATCACATGAAAAGGAAGTTTTGATGATGATGAATTATGAAAAAATAGTTGGAATGCAAAAAAACATCTTGAAAGGCTTGTAGAAAATTGTGTTGGAGTCTTGGAAATATGATTTCTATATTTAATAAGTGTAAGAAAGAGTTTTAATGATAAGTGGAAGATAGTTGCAATGCACTTACATAATTAATTCCTTGAGGACTTTTGAAATTCTCGTGAAAAATACGAGTAGTCTAGATTAATCGATTATCTATGTCAATAGTCAATTATCACATAAGAAAGGACTTTATGAATCATGAATGTTCTGGAATAATGAATTATTATATGTCATAAATGATTATGCTTACCTAATTTGAAATTGGCTTTTTTTTTTCTGAAATGGGGCAAAAAGCATTTTTCTTCCATAAATTGAGTAGAGCTCTATGTTTTCAAACATAAAATTTGATTATGAAAATTAGCTCTATGACAAGCATTAGTTAACCTAGTTTTGAAAAAGTAGCTTTTAAATTTCTTCAAGTGTGTTCTTGAGTGATAAAGTGTTGTTGCTGCTACTAGGATTTTGAAGCTTTCTTCATCCCTTCCAGTTTGTTAAGGGAAGTGTTCCTCATGTCTTGAGGTTTTCAAGAATGGTGTTTTTCATTCCATGTGATATTTCAAGGAAGGTGTTTTCACCCCTTATGGTTATTAAGGGAGGTGTGGTTTCATTTCTTGTGGTTTTCAAGATAGGTGTTTTCTCAACTTGTGTCTTTTCATTTTCTTAATTGTTTTGTTGAATGTTTCACTTTGTATTAGTGGTTGCATTAATCAATTTAAGATAGTAATTTGTAATCAATCTCTTTGAGGTGATTACCCATTGGACGTAGGATCTTTCTTGATTCAAACCAATATAAAATTTTTGTGGGGGACTTTCTTTATTCCATAGTCTCTTTATTTTGCTACTTTTGAGAAAGATTAAACTTTTACATACTTACAAAAATTTTAATACTTTGATATTTATTACTATAGCTTGATATAAACTTATGGTTTATTAAATTTTTTTTTTGACTAGATGAAAAGTTTAGAAGTGGGAACTTTAATTTGAAACTAATTCACCCCTTCTTGGTTTTGTTTAACCTCTTATTTTATCCTACTTGAAAACCACCAAGCTACGCATCTTTATCAATGAAATTCTTTTAGGAAGAATTCGCTAAAGAGGCTAGAATCAACCTCTTCAAGCATGATACAATATTTCCCTACGGTTAACAAAATCATGAAGTGCTCCTTAGATGTTTGAGAGACAATAGAAGAATAATCTTTGAATCTTCATATTCGACTTTGACCTTCATATTCCACGACCTCATCCAAATAGAATTGATCTCATCAAGGTGAGTCTTAAATGTTACCCTCCTTCACACACATTCCAAAGAGTCATACCTTCAACAACTTTGATGATACAAGCAGACTCTAAAAGGGGGTTTGAATAGAGCACATTTTTTTTTTGCATAAAGACTAGACCATTTAGTAGATATCATATATAGATAAAGAATGCCATAACCAATTTATACTAGTTCACCATTAACAATTGCGTTATGTCTAGTTATTCCTTAAAAAACTATGAAAGTGTTTCACTAATCAAACACTAATTACAAGTATACAAGTCATTTCGGGTTATCACTTATAAATCACCCTCTTAGATTAAGAACTCAAGTATTCTTTTTTGTCACTTCTAATCACACACATTGTAAGATGTTTCTAAGGAATAAGGCTTCCTTAAACGGGTGGTTACTTCATAATGTGAATAAGAAAAATATTTCCAACATCCCAAATAACACAAGATTTTCTAGTGTGCTTTACAAACTTTTAACAAAGTAATAGATTAAAATGTATTTCAATGCTTCTTTTGGTACCTTCATTTTGTTTAAATGGTTGCTCGAATTTGATAGCTTGTTGGCAAATTTGGTATTATCTTCATAATTATGATAATATTTAATAATGTAATCCATGAAATTTCTTGTAACAAATTGTTTGAAATAATATGATTTCACTTACTTATGTCTTCTTATGGAAGATCACATCTCCTCTTTAAATCCATGTTGCATAAAACTAGAAATTAATTGTAGTGTGCAATGTAAAATGTCTAATAATAATATTTATATTTCTTCTACAAATGCAGGGTAAGCATTCCTGTTTTCAAAAATGTATTGATTATTTCCTTATTTTATGCTTATAGAAGTAGCATGAAATCGGTAGACTATAAATAGAAGTTTGTGAATTGTATACTATTTTTGAATTGATTCAAAAATTTCTAGTAATGTTTTTTTACCCTAAATGATTGGTTTAATATAGAAAGTTTGTTGATTAGGTTTGTTTATGACTACGAGTTGCAGGTTCGTAGATGGTTTGTCCTATCCTTAAGAGCCTGGTTGAACAAGATAATGATGTGTTTGGTTGTGCTGGGTCTCATATGGCTTATGAGACTGTGGCTACGTAATTACCTTGTGATGTAAGGTCTCTAAGTAGGGGCATTTTTTCATGATAAGTTGTTTGGGTGAGGTGATCATGTTATATGTGTATGCTTTATTTTGTTAAGCTCATCCTTTTTGTTTGTGGTTGTGCGATCATCGTGTGGCTTTGTCACACCGGAGCAGATGTTGTTGTAGATGGTACTGACGAGGCAAAGGCTTGGAGAGGCGGGCTAGCTTTGGGGAATTTTAAAATAACTTTATTCAATGTTTCTTTTCTTTTAAAAGTTGGTTTAATGTTGGAACTTGTAATAGATTATTTTGAATTATCAGTTTTGTTATCATGTTGATGGAGTGATCGAGGTCGTACCCGACCAAATAAAACATTTAAATGCAATACTCAGGTATTAATCAAAGGTTGTCTCCCAGTGACTATTGTTTTCACTCAAAGGTTCCAGATTGCGGTTCAACAGAAGGTGGGGTTTGCAGATTCTAGAAATTCAACATAAGAATAAATTGTAAGTGCAAATTTGATAAAATAATAATGAAAGCAATGTCGATTCCTTGATTCAAAGGAAAATCTACCAATCATAGGTCACAAAATTAATTAACTATCATTACTCTATTGAACTCTTGAAATAATCAACTAAGCGAAGATTAGAACCAAAATTCAATATGCAATTAAGCAAAGCACACATTCATTCCTCTGTAATGGCATCATTAAGCATGATAACAACCTCAAAACTAAATGACCCATTCTGCAAAATAAGTTTAAACATAATTCTTCATCCATTAAGCACAAAAATCGAATCTGAATGAAGAGTAAGATAGACTCTACCATATGAAACAGTAACATCAAGGTTTCAATCCATTCTCCACAAGGAATCAACACATTAAATTGGTGCTCCATGGATTGCGAACCAAAGCTCAACCTTAAACGGAATACAACCATTGAATGATAAGAAAACGATGCAGAAAACATAAAATGGTGCAAAAAACGTGAAACAATAACAAAGCAAGTTATCAAATTGTGAATAGAAGATGAATCATGGATTCAATAAGGTTTCAATGTTAAAAGGAAATTGCCCAAACTGCCAAATGTGTAGGAAACATAAAATCCACAATGGGTGTTGTCAATAATGCTTAAAAACGGAAGAAAATTGTGCTAAAACATCGAGATTCGGGTGGCACCTCCATGGGTAACCATACAAAGCTCCAAAAACGTAAAAATGGAGGGTGGAGAAGATGAAGTGTGACTGCCACACCAAGAATACCTAAATTTTCATGGTCATATCACTATAGACCAACATATTTACAAAAATGCCATTCTGCTACTCAGAATAATTAAAATGCCATTCTGGGTTGAAAATGTTGGCCCAATGACGTGGACAGGTTGATTTACATGGCGTAGACGTGGGAATAATGTGGAAATCATGTGGTAACTCTCTCTTGACCTTAAGATAAATGTGGAAATGATTGCTCCATATAATACCTAAAAATAGTTAGAAACAATAATCAGACCAATAAATGTCAAATTACTCAAAATTCGAAATAATGGCCCAATAAAGCCCAATTGAGGAAAATGCACTAACAAAAGACAATTAAGCATTAAACAATCCTCAAGAATGGCACAAAAAGGCAATGAAATAAGGGAAAATAATGGAGTAATGGGGTTTTAAATTTTCCCACGTTTTGGGATGGTATCAGAATGCTTTCTTTTGATTTTATGCTATATTGAATTGTACCGAAGGTAATATCTGGATGGGATGTTACAATTATAATCAATGCTTTCAATTTAGTGGTTGTCTAGTGCTTTTAGGTTCTACTACACCATTTAGGCCTTGACAAGCTTATTATAAATGAATTTTTTCATGAAGAGCTTGTATAACTTCAACCACAACACTTTTGAGATCTTCTTTGTAGCCTCATAAAATACCTTATTTGACAATGATAAGAGGAGCATCAAATTAGTCTTTTCTTTTATATGTTTCAGACCATGTCTCTATATGTTAAATGTATTCCTAGAAAATGGGGTCTACATGCCTTGCTCTTTAAGAAAAAACCTCATCTAGATTCTACGTAGATTGAATCTATTGTTTCCATTGAACTTCTTGACCTTGGAAGTGATACTCATCTTCTTGCAAGGACTTATCAATAGTATGAAAAAACATCAAAATTGACACTAAACTTGTTATGCTTAGAATGCCAACAAAGAATATTGAAAGAACGTGTCAACTATATTAATTGAATCACACCACTTGAAAACAAAGAACAAAATCAAAGTTCGAAATTAATGAAATGTCTCATATATTCAATAATAAACGATATTACATACATTTTAACACATCTTTGTTTCGTATTGAATAAACAATATTCTAGCTTATAAAGAGCTATAAAATGATTACGAGTTAGTTATATATAGAAAAATAAAATTTAGCTAACAAAATTGATGTATACAAATAACTACTCCCATTTACTATCATAGAGAATGGTATCGATAATCAAGAAAGAGATAAAGTTTGATGAAAGGAGGAGTTACTTATAATAACTGCATCAAAACATAGGAAGAATGGGCATAATTGACGCAATACGATCGATTTTAAGGCACATATTGTAATTAATGTAATTTTCTTTATTTTATTTTAGTTTAACTATTTGAAAAAAGGTGGAAAATATAAATAGGCCATTCAAATGTAAAAAAAAAAGTGTGAAAAATTCTGGTTATGATTCAAAAACTCTATGAAATCCACGAACACGAGAAATGACAACCTAGTGATGAATGCAGCAATTTGGGTCACCGTTTTCATAGATTTCTAGCACTAATTAGTCTTTTGTCCTTGGTAATTTACTTGCAATTCAAGTTCTTGCAAACCTTAGTCTTAATCTTCATTTTCATTTATTCCTTATCCATTTTATCTTTTGTTCTCTATTCACCATTCCATTTTTAAATACAAAAAACACACAAAAAATGATTGTTGAAGAGAAATGCATGAACTCCTAATTAAAATACACATTGAAAGAGAATTCAACGACTTAAATATAATAGTGTCATTAATTCATATCGTAAGTGAGTTATATATCAAGTTTAAGCTAAGAGAGGAATAATAAACATCAACGCAGTTTAATTCATATTCAAAAGCATTAGTTTGCTAGCCCAATTGATAAAAGAATCCAAAACGAGTTGATTTGGTTCACCTTCAAGTACATTAGACCATATCAAACCAAAATCCTTATGAAATAAATTGTTATGCCTAGTAGGACACACTTGTGTTTTATATTCATTCACAAAAGCGGATAGTTCTAAGACAATGTGAGCTTGAGGGGTGTTAAAAGTGTATGAGATTGAGAAGTGGTAAATTAATAATGTCTCATAATACACAAAGTACGACAACCTCGATGAGTAATAGGTCTATGGTGTATCCTTTTACCAGTGCCACTAAAATTGGGAGTCAAACTAGTGGTTAAACCACATTTTCAGTGAACACAACCAGTATTGTTATAACAACCTATGTTGGACCCATTATGAATACAAGAGTAGAACATGTGCTAAATGGCACGAATCGAGGGTTCTCTAACAATCCCTCGAGTAGAAAAATGTTGAAATCCCTCAGGTGAATATTAATAATCATGTTAAGCTACAAGAAAACATCAATTTTGGGATTCAAGAAAATGTAGGTAATTCTAACCCAAGTTTAATAAGAAGTGTCCAAATGCTTAGGAGATGTCAAAAGCGATAAAACAAAAGAAAGAATGTGAATTACATGAGGGATGATTTTGGGTATAAATATAAGGGTTAAATATGTTTTTGGTCCCTTAACTTTAAGATAATTTTGGAATTAGTCCATTTCGAAAATTTAGACAAATTTAGTCGTTCATATTTCAAAATATGTGGATTTAGTCCTTTTAATTAAATTTTGTTAGGTTTATTTGATGTTTCGTACGCATTTCAAGATTGTATTTGAGTTGTTTATATTGTTTGATGCATTTTTGCTTTAATGTTAAGTCAAATACTATTATGAAACGCGCTTGAAATGTCAAATAAACTTAACAAAATTTGATTAAAAGGACTAAATTCACGTATTTTGAAAGATGAAGGACTAAATTGGTTTCAAGTTTTGAAATAGACTAATTCCAAAATGTACTGAAAGTTAAGGGACCAAAAACATATTTAACCCTAAATATAATCCAAATAACATACAAGTCAACCATGGGAATCAAATGCGTAACTAAGGAATAAAGATTAGACTTTACAATCTACCTTGCTTTGTATATCAATTCCTTTGTTTTGTTTTTGAAACTGAATTACCTAGAGGGTACAAAATACCTAAATTCTCTAAGTTTTCTAGATATATTGGGGAATTTATAGTGGAACAAATTGCAAGGTATGAAATCGAGTGTAAAGATTTTTCTTTGAGTGAAAATTTGAAAATGAAATACTTCTCCAATTATGTAACAAAGAGTGTTTTCACTTGGTTTACAACGTTACCTCCCAACTAAATAAATAATGTATCAACTGGAAAGGAATTTCCATAAGTAATTCTTTATAGGATAAACCTGGGACAGCTTAATGGATCTAATGAATGTTAAAAGACTTAATAACAAGAGTATAAATGATTACTTGAGTAGATTTTGACAAATGAAATATTGATGTTTCACTCAAATTGATGAACATGAATTAGTGAGAATGGAATCATCAAGGTTAGAGTTTTCAATACGTAAAAGGTTAGTGAATGAAATTTATCTCAATTGGTAGATAAAGTGAGAAGAATTGCACATATTAAGTATAAGAAAGAAAGGTATTGATGATTTGATAAATGTAAGAAAGAAAGAGTTTCTTATATAGGTACTTCAAATAGTCTACCTAAAATGTCAAATACTGATGAACATAGTGAAAGTGAAGGAAAAGCGGTTAATATAGCATAATTAAAATTAGGACCACCTTATACATGCAAATCGTAAAACAATTGAAGTAAAAGATAATCTGGCCAACTGAATTTATTCATTTTACGTATCAAAAGCTGACCAAATATTTGATGTTTTATTAAAAGATAAACAAATTAAATTGAGAGATGATCATAAACTACCTGTTGGCACAAATAGCTTGGATGATTTGATGCTTAAAGATTTGATGAAGTTTTGATGAAGGTACTTGAAGCCATTGCTTTAGAACACGTTTGAACCATGCTTACATTGATGAAGATGTGAAGACTTGATGTTTCACGTGTTCATCAAGCTTTGTATGCGTGCTCTCTATCTGGATTAATCATGGAAAAAACAAGCTTGAAGATTGTAATACATGTTGTAGACCATTTTTGCATTAATTAGATGTATATGGTCTTAGTTGTGTCTTTTAATTTGTTGAAATATTTTTCAACAGATTAAATGGAGTCTTTTAGTCTGTTGAATGGATTTTTAACAAATTAAAAGATTAGTTGTAGTAGTCTTAATTGAGACTTATTCAATCAATTGATTTATTTTGTAATCGACTCATTCCACTTAAGTTAAGTGAAATCAATCAATTGATTTGAAAATCAATTTGTTGAATTTCGTAACAGTTTGACTATTAAAGCTATATTTTTTAAAAGAGATGTGTGAAGACCATTTTTTTGTGCAAAATCTTCTGGAAACTGTGGAATTCCCTCTCTTTCATGATCATACAGAGTGTAGTTGGTGAAGATTGATCTTGGATCATTCTTGGAGCATTTTGCTTGGTGTTTGAAGCTTAAAAAAAGGTGGTTGTGGTAGACAAGGTTGTGCCACCACTAAGGTTTGGTCTTTCTTAATCTTTTAGGATGTGCCATGTGTTTTTCCAGTTCTGCAAGAGGTGTCTTGTTGTGCTGGTTTGATTCTTGTGTGATTCAAGAGCCATTGTGTGGTGTTCTTTCATATTTTAAAAGTGTAAGGGTGTGAAGTTTGTAAATCTTTTGAAATAGTGCAAAGTTAGGCTCGAGTTGCCTTGACTAACTGGATTAGCTCAAGTCTGAGTGAACTATAATAAAAATCTTGTGCATTGTTCTTTTCTCTAACCCTTCTCTCTTGCATTACACTTTAAAGGTTAAAGAATTGTGATCTAAACCATCTATTTGACATTCTTGTGTGATCTAGTTTTATCTGCAGCGTTGTTTATGTTTGTATAACTCATTTGAACCTATCTTGAATGATCTTTCATATTGATCTTGCTTTAAATCACAAATTCGCATTTCTACATTTTTCCCTATTTTTCAATCAACTATTTTTGTGTTTTAATCGGTTGTTTCTATCAGTAGGAGATTCCTTAGTTGATTATTTGAATACAAAGAAAGAGAAGGATAAAGATGTGGCATTGTGTCCCAGGTGCAGTGTTGTGTCTAGGATGTTGCATATATTGAACCACCTTCCAAGGAGACAAGGTTCCACCTTAAACCATTAATGTAACACCTTAGGTGGATATTACATGGTAAAGCAAAATATCATTAAAGTAAAATTCAAAACATCAGATACCATTCCCAAATGCGGGAAAATTCAAATATTTATCAATGTGCTTTAAGGTAAAGAAAACCATAAATCTCAACATCTCATAGTTACATTATTAAAAGTTTGTAATCCCGAGTAACTAAAAAAAAGATAATCAAAACATATTCTTTATTAAAAATCCCGAGCTATCCCGCCACTCCACATTTAAGCATCACCATCATCACCTGGAATCACATCTGCTCCCGTGTGACAAATCACACGATCATTGCCAAACAAATACAGAAAGGGTGAGCTTAAACAAAAATAAACTTGCATATATAATAACATAAACACCCACCCAAAGGAATTTAACTTAACAAGATTCTCATTCTTAAGGACCTTTATACCACGAGGTACATATGCAACTATAGTCTGACAACCTATATGAGATTAACACATCCAATCATATCGTACGCATACTTGACTATGGCCTTAAGGATATCATATGCTTCCATGAACCTGCCCGCTCGTGGTCCAACCTCTACGAACCACCCCTGCTCATAGTCTAACACGCATGAACACATCCGGTTAAGAACCTCCACACTCGTAAAACCCTCAAGTGTGAGCACATAACATACGAATCTCGTCGCTCGTATCCCTACACAAGAGTATGACCAATATGAGTCTCTCCATCCGTATCAATCATGCATTCAAAGTCAATTACAAACCTCCTCGCTCGTAATACATGCAAGCACATCCCAAACCCAAGGCCATCACAACTAGGCATATACAACACACAAAAAACACAAACTGCCCTTACACTATCGCCCGGTGCAACCTAAGCACCACCATGCGATGTGACGTTGCAGACCACCTAGCGGTTCCATGATGTTGTCGGGTGCCACGCCTCACAGGACACTAGTAACACGAAATTACTGGTTTTAAGCACTCTAGAATAGATTCTAACACACCAATCATCGCAGACACACATTAAAATACCAAATCGCGTATTCATACAATTCAACATGCCTCAAGTTGCAACTCCACAGATCATATGCATTAATCATGTATAAGCACACATACATTCACAACTTTGCCTCATATTAACACATACAAATATTAAGGATACTTCATACCCATAATAACATTCATAACTAGTAGCATCCAGGATACCTTAATGCATGTTCATGTAACTCAATATGACTCAGTCATAATTCCACACATTACATAAGCATCAAATTTATCTATTTATATACATGCATTCACAATTAATGTTATCCCAACATGTGAAATAAACAAAGAAACACTCATGTTCATGGAGATCTCACAACAGAACCCAACCATGCTTCCAACTCATGCCACATTGAACTTACCTCCCCAAACAGTAGCTGCAACCTATTCATTCATCCCAATACCTTAAATTATTTCAAGTTTAACATTGGTACATATTCATAATTCATTCATTAGACTCACCACTATAGAAATTTGCACATTTTATCACTACCACATGTATAAGTCAAAATAAACCCCAACAGAAACCCAACCCACAACACCAACACCCCAAATGCAACACACTATTGCCTAGCGGTGCATTCCTGCTGCCACACGATGCATCATAGTACATATATAAAATTCAGATTTTCCCCACCTATGAAAACTCTTGGAACCCTCTTAAGGCATGACCTATTCATCCAATTGCACGAAATATAAAGTCAATTTGTATTTCCAACATTCATACATATCCAAATAACTCATATCAATACAAAATCATCAAAATTGAAAAAATTATAACATCATGCATTCCAACATGAATATGGAATTTTATAGAAAGCCTCAAAATATCACAAAATGCAACTAAAATATAGAAAATACACAATAATGCTCGTGTCGCCTGGCGGGCCATTATTGTCGTTAGGTAGTTTCTAGTTAGAACCTAGAAAATGGTTCAAACAATATGTGTTGTCTGGCAGGCCAAGAACACCGCCAGGTGGTTTCTGGGCAGAAACTAAGAAACGTGATTTTCAGTACAAAAACGAAAGTGAAAAAGGGTTTCCATGCATTCCACGCACCAAGAATCATATAATTTATGAAATACACATAAGTGCAACTCCCCTTATTTGGAATTCTCGCTCCAACGCAACCTTGAGGTCCTTCTTGCACAAAGTTTGATCTACCCTTGCCTCTAAACATAACAGAACACTTCCTACCCTCTTACTCTCCCTTAGATCCAAACTTGGTGCTCTGACTCGTCCCTCTCAGCTGCCACACGAGTAAACTCTCTTTTTCTTACCTAATTCCACTCTCTCCCTCACTTTTCAGCCCAAAATAAATAAATTAATAATAGAAAACGAAAATAAAATGTTAATGGCCATCAAGTTCCATTACTTGGAGGTTTCCACTCCATTATTACCATGCCTCTACCTCTCTAGCACCTCTTATCCACCTAATTACCAAACATATGCACAACCATCAAGTCATCACATGTTTCATGACATTTCATGCACAATCACATCACACAACCATGCATACATGCAAAATAAAATAAATAATTAAAACATCATGCTAATGGCATACACAATATTCAAACCCAAGACCTTTTAACACCACCCAACATGTTCAACCACTTGAGCTACCATTACTCCTTGTCATGACTTGACAAATTAACTCTTTTAGATGTATCTCCAATTCCACCATTATTGGTAATTAAATATTTATTCTTTATTTAATTTTCCCGGGTCTTATAATTAATGTTATAGGTGGATATCGGAGGCTAAATGGTAAGTAAAGTTCTTGTCAGTGAAGGAGAAATTGTTAACATATCGCCAAAAACCATGCTGAAAATGTTCAAGTTGGGTGAGAAAGACTTGGTAAAAAAAAATTATGGTGACCCATTTCAGCGGAAGGTCATCAAGCTTAATGGGGATTATTACACTTAGCATAACTGTGGGGAGTTATATAAGGGCTACTACTTTTGTTGTTTTCAAATCCCAAGTGTGTTAAAATAGATTAGCCCAGTTAATCAATAAGTTCTTTGATGATAACAAAGTAGTCACTCTACTATATTAATAAGTACCTGGTTAGAAGTGAAGTAGCGTTGGACGACTAAGAGAGAATGTCTAACAAATATAATAAGGTCTAGTAATTGATCAATATTATTTGAAGATCAAAATATATGACTTATGTTGTTGCTTCTATATGCTTAATGATTAATATTAACATATCATATATGTTATCGAAAGCATGAAGTCTAGCAAATGCAAAGGCCAAGTCTTAAGATTAGATGAATCAAATCAATAGACAAGATAAGGTGTTAAATGAATACAAAAAAGGTAAATCATCAGGCTTGAGCATTAAATGACCTAAGTCCTTATATGACCCATCAATCATTGAGTAACACAAGGTGTTACACAACCTAAGTGACCTAAAGCATTAGACGGCTAAAGTGTTAGATGATCTAAACGGTAGAACGAATTGTAACATGTTTTTTTTACTCTACTAAATGCTTTATTCTTTGACTGACCATATGAATTGATATTTTGGTCTAAGTATTCAAAATATAGAATTTATTATACATTAAAAAAAATTATCTTGTGATAGTTACATTCTGGAAGAAGTAAATCAAATAGCCAAGTAATATGAGCATTAAGGAAATTTCCATATTATTGATAAGTCATTTGTTTCATTGATTGAGATATTATTATTGCTTTAGCAATTCAAATGCATAAACATATTCCATCAAGCTTCATTGGTGGGAATTTAGTCTAAAGGTGTAGTAAAAGTTAAAGAACAAATGCATTATCAACTGCTAATGAGAAATAGATATCAGCTGCCAACTATTGTTCTCAAATACTTTGGATTGAAAATCAATTGGAGGACTATAGTATAAATTAGAGTAGCCTCTTTATACTTTGTGACAATAATGCTACTATAAACTTAGCTAAGAATCTTGTCTTACATTCTAGGGTGAAACACATTGAAATTGAAAACATTTCATTAGGGATTATTTCTAATAAAATAATATTTTTGCAAAACAAAAGTTCAATTTTTTTTTGCCATCATCAATTAAAACACTAATGTGTCAATCATTTAGAATTTTGGAGATTAACAAAATAAATCATTAATCAATACACAAAACCACCTCTTTCTCATCATTCAATAACAATTTCAAAATAAATTTCTCTTTCTTCCTCACACTCTCCATCTCACTTCCTCTCTCAATCACTCATCGTCTCAATTTTTTCTCTGTTGAAGGTAGAAGTTTTTCTCCTTCTCTACAATCTTTTCTTCTTCTTCTTCTTCTTCTCCTTGATGTATGTAAGTACTTTTGTATGTTCTTCTTCTTCTTCTACCAGATGTAAGTTCTTCTTTTGTATGTTTTTTTTTTGTCATGAAGGAAGGTTTTCTGGTAGATCGTTCATCTGTTTGAGACAACAAAGGTACAATTTTTTCATCTTCTCTCGAACATTTTTTGCTTCTACCAGATTTAAGTACTTTTGTATGTCTTTTTCATTATGATGAATGAAGTTTTTATTCGAGATGGATGACATGTTTGAAGAAGACAACAAAGTTACAAGCTTTGTTTCTTCTCTCAGATCTTTTCTGCTTCTACCATTTTTATGTACTTTTTTATGTATTTTTTCTCTGAGGAATGAATATTCTTCTGTAGGATTTTTTCTACATCTAGAAGATGATAGTAATGAAGGTTTTCTTTCAAATGAATGAATTTCTCGAAGAAGACAACAAAGGTACAATTTTTTCGTCTTCCATACAAAGGTAGAATCTTTTCAGATGAATGAAGGTTTGGAGAACACTAGAAAGGTACGAGCTTTTTATCTTCTAACTTCTGTTGAACTTTTCTTCTTCTACCATATATAATTTCTTTTGTGGGAGATGGATGAACTGTTTGAAGAATGCAACAAAGGTCGGCTTTTTTTTTGTCATGAAGGAAGGTTTTGTGCTAGATCGATGATCTAATTCTGGAACACAACCAAGGTAGAAGCTTTTCTTCTTCTCTGGAATCTTTTCTTCTTCAAACAAATTTTAGTACTTTTGTAAGGCTTTTTTTTGTGATCGATGAAGGTTTTCTTTCAGATGAATGATGTACATGTTTCTAGACAGATGAAGTGTTTGAAGAATACAACAAAGTAGAAGCTTTTGTTCTTCTGTATACTAGATCAAAGTAATTTTGTATTTCTTTTTTGGTCAGTTAAACAAAGGTTTTATTTTAGATGAATCAAATATTTAAAGATAATAAATTTTATTCTCTACAAGTTTTACCTCTTCTACAACATGTATGTATTACTTTTATTTGAAGGTTTCATTTGAAAAAATTATTATATTATGATTCAATCTAATGTTACTTTTTCTATTCAGAATGTTTAGTTTGAAAAAGTTATTTAACTTAATTATTTATTATGTAGTCAACTTTAATAAAATGTGTGTAAGTGCAAGAATTCTCTTTACTTGCCAAGGATATGCAATCAATGTGAATAATCATACTATACACTTGTGACGGTTGAAAAAGCCATGATGACCATTTATATTTGTGAATCTATAACTTTTTATTAAAAATATTATTTTTTTTTGTATATTTATTGACTTAACCATAATCTTTGCTATTTAATAACTCGTGTAAGTGTTAGATATGCAATAAAAAAGACTTAGTGAGATATTTCCACAATAGTGAACTTTCAACTATTGTGCTCCATGGATCGCTAGGCGAAGTTCAATCCATATTGGTGATAATAACAACGTTTGTGAAGATAGGTCATGGTTTGAAAAAGTTTAGTGCCCTGCATTCATTAAAGGAGAAGGGTTTTGTTATTTTCAAAGTTGAGAGTGAAAAAAACAAGCATCCATGTAAAAGTTCCTTATAATTTACCATTATTTAAATATTTGTAATTTATCATCTTAAAATATCAAGTAACCTATCATTTTTTATTTTATATTTTATATACTTTCGGAAGAGTCATTAATTAAATTTTTAAGAACTTTAATGAAAGGAATGGATAAATGTTAATATGAATTTTTATATCACATTATATTCTTTAATAATATGAACTAAAGTCTATGTATGAAATTAATGGATAAAATTAATTATTAAAAATTAAATTGAATAAATATTACAAATTAAATAAATTAAATAAATAAATATTACAAATTAAATTTTTACCGACATTAATGCTTATCATATTCCAAGATTACAATTTCATTCAATGTAAACGTATTCCAAGATAATATGACATTTTGCACTGCTTAAAAAACATTGCAAAATCTTTTTGTATTACAAAATCTTTGCCAATTCCAACTCATGAAAACACATCTTCCGATGAATAGGTTTTTAAATGTAGTCGTAATAATATAAATTTTAAAAAATAATAACGGATAAATTCTTTAAAAGTATGTATCAATTTCTTTTATTAAGTAGTATTATTATTTTACTTAATAAAGAGAGTTTAAAATCCACAATCATGATGGCACTACTCAAGATATTGTTCCATCTCTTATAGGCTTTCATCATTGAACTTTTTCTGGTTCCAACATTTCAACACGTCATATTTATATTCATAAAATACATTTTTCCAATTTATTACCAAAACCATTTACATTACCAAGTTTGTGATCATCATATGTTTCAAATTTTGGTTGAATATTGCATTCACTAGTGCAGTAAGGGCTTTTTGCCCCGGTTATTTTTCTCATTTTGCCTCGGGTCTGGAACCGAGGCATATTGGGGTGAGGCCAAAAGGTACCCCTTTTGGCCTCGGTTGTTACCCAAAGCCATAGAGTCCCTTTTATGCTTCGGTTCTAAATGAACCGGAGCCATATGGTTCCTTTTCTGCCTCGGGTCCACGAGAACCGAAGCCATATGGTAAAAATATTTTTTAATTAAATTTTTCGTAGCATAGCACGCTCCTCTGTTCATCATCATAAATCGTTTTCTCCTTGTCCTCAGGATGATTACCATTGACAAAACCATTTAATTAACAAACAGAAATCAAACACACAGAACCATCACAACATCACTCCTACATTTCAAATCACCAACCACCTAAAACACATACTGACTTTTATTCTGGCACGGTGTTTGATTAGGAACACACAGCACATCCGTCCCCGTTGGGCAGCAAGAAGGATTCGTAACAGTGAAACCTGAAACAATGCAAGGAGCGTTCATTCAGATTGTTTCAATATAAAGACGAAGGGTAGAGTTTAAGAAAATAGAAATGAACCATTAGCAACGACTCCAAGGTTTTTGGTTGTGTTGTTTACAAAGATGAATCTAGAACCATCATCACCAAAAGGCGGAGAGAGTTTTTGAAAGAGCATCATCTGCCAAAAGAAGTCCCAGTTGTTTCCTTTCGGACTGCAGCTGGCATTTCCCCTGCTGTTTTAGCCACATTATCTCATGTTGCACATGCTGAATTTCCACCCCTAGTTGCTCCAACTGGTGAGTCTACAAAACTCCCTGTGGTGATGCCCCTTGGTACGGCAATGGCTACTTGTGCACAGTTGACGCAGGTTAGGTATGGTGAGAAAAGTGACAGCCTTGTGACATGCCGAGACACAGAAGTTCCTGGATCTGTTGCGGTGCGACCTAAGCGAAAATTGGACCATGCTTGGATGGTTTATTTATCGATAAATGATGACCTTTATGAAGGAGATGCATCCCAGGTGTGTGAGGCTCTCTTGACTCTACTGGTGGAAATCGGGGAGAAGAAGATGCATGAGTTTGCAAAGAAAGATGAATGAAGCATTCCAGTCTTGTTTTGGATATGGAGAAGGCAGTTTCTATCACTGTCGTCGTTTCCCAGGTTCCTCTCTCCGACGCTCTCTCATTGCTGGTTGTGCAGCCATTTTTGCCGCCGCCATAGCCCCCTCTCAGAACCCTTGGCTCCGAACCTAGGGGTTCCAAGTTAGCGTCCGAAACGATGGTCTCTCCCACATTCGTGATCGCATTCGAGCATCGAGCTTCGCATAGCAACGTCGGGGAGCTTTCCGGCAAGCTGAGCAACTTTGGCGCGTTTCAGTTCTCCATCGGGAATGACGGCTCCGGTGACTTGTTGGATTTGGACGAAAGTTCGACAGTGCTAGAAGGAACTAGAAGCTCTAGTATCGCTGAGTTTTGGGACAAGTCTGGGTTCGCAGAGAGAGATGGAGAAGATGTAGCGGCGCGAGGAAGAAGTAGAAGGGTTCGCGTTTTTGTGCCCTAATTAAATTATATGGTCTCGGTTCAATTAATAATCGAGACATATAGCCCTATTTGGCCCCGGTTCAGTGCCACCCGAGACCAAAGACGTAACAGTTAGTGGCATTTTTGAAATTTCTAGCCACGTTTTTGGCTTCGGGTCTGTTCAACCGAAGCATATAAGCGCCTTTTGGCACCGGTTTTTTTTTTAACCGAATCCTATAACCCTTTTGGCTTCAGGTTTTTCTTGAACTGAGGCATAAAAGTTACCTAGAATTGCAAAAATGCCACCGCGCTGTTATATGCTTCGGTTCCTTGCCAACTGAGACCTATAAGGCGAGGTAAAAATGCAATTCTGCACTAGTGATTACTAGAGATAGTGAAACCTCTTCTTGCTTTGTGTACTATTATCATTTTCTCAAGTATCATTTGGAGAAAGGTATTCACTCAATCTCTGTCAAAAACTTTTCACCAAAACGTATATTCAATAAAGAAGTATAGTTTTGCTTTTGGTTTTCTTTTACAAAATTATGTTTTTTATCCTTTCTTTCCATCTTTCATGAATGGCAGTGTCTTTTTCAATGTTTTTAAAGTTTTAAATATTGTTGATGTTTTGTTGATGCATTCCATGTTTGCAATAACTTTATCAGAAAAATCTTAATTGACAAACCAGAGTGTTTATGTTATCTTCTTCTTTTTATCATTAGGGTTTTTCATGTGTGATCAGGGTTTGTTGGAATTCAAATTTAGGTAAATATTTTCAAAATAATGAATTGCCAACTATTGTTCTACACGGACCAAAAGGCCAAATACCATGCAAGTTGTTGATAAGAGCTAAGTTTGTCAAGATAGGCGATGGATGGAAAATGTTTTATGATGCTCATGGGCTAAAGGAAAAAAAAAAATATGTCCTTATTTTTTAGGTTGACGATGAAAAGACAAACATGGATGTGAAAGTGTTATATAACCTGCCTGAAGAAATTTATCATCTGTAGTGAAACCATCCATGAACTTCACTTTATATTAATTTGCATTTATTTTGTATTTGTATGAAAAAAATTTATTTTTATGTTATATTATGTTTATGTCCTTTCATTTAGAAGTTTACTATACATTTCATTTAAAAAATTTATTTTTAAAACAAAAAAAAAATTTGAAAAGTTATTACTTGTAAAAATAACGATATCTTTTAGAAATAGCAAAATTATTTAAAATTGGAAAAGTAATTATTTTGAAATAAAACTTAATAATATTTTGAATTTCATCAATGTAATTAATGCCACACAAAATTGTCATATCATTGTCATTTCATTTTTTTGTAATTCAATATTTTTTAAATATAATTTGCAAAATGATGAAGAAATTTAATTTGCAATAATGATTAACATTTTTGTATTCCAATGTATATGATGATTTACATTGCTTAAGAAATTTTTTTCATCTTCCAACACATTTTGCAGGCAACTAATGCCACACCCAAGCCAGAAATGATTATCATTTCATATCAAATTAATTTAAATATTTATAAATTTATTTTTATTACATATTTTCTCTACTTCTACAAGAAGTTTTGATGACTATTGAAAGGTTATCACATTTCCATACCTATTTTCTATGTTGCACAAAACCTCTTATACATTTTCTACAATTATCAAACCTTTTGAACAAGACTTTTCACCAGCTAAATGGGATTCTTACAGACCAGCCTTAACAAAAGGTATGCACTTCATCTTTGATGGTTTTGAAAATTAGGGTTTCTCTATTTATTTCATCTCTGGAGAAAGACAATCATTTTGGAGAAAGTCGATTGTAGAAACATCTCTTTCTTCAACATTATTTTTTTTTAAATTAGGTTTTTCAAAAATTCTTACGCTTTAGTTTTCTTCTTCTATTTTTACATCTCTACAAACATTTTCCTCGCCCAAACATCTTTAAGATTTTGTTTCATAGTTTTGTCTTTGAATGCTTTTTACCTTTGTCTTTGCAGATCTGTAGTGTTTCCACAATAGTGTTATAATGACTACTTTACTGAGGAAACCATTATGTCAAAACTGCATCTCAAGATCTCTTAGTTATTTTTAAATATTGTTTTTCCATGCTTTCTGTTCAACATGACTAATTTTGAATCGTTTCCCATTTTTATGCAACCTTTGATTACATGCATTTGAACATATAATGGCTTTTGACCTTTATAGTTTTCACAAAAACATGTTATTGAAGCAATAATGTTTATTCGGCTCCATGCATTGTCAACTCATGATTCTCAAAATTTAAGAAAGTTTTCCCTCTTCCCAGTCTTCTTTCTCATTAATTATGGCATATTAAGAAAGTAATTATTTTTTGTGTCTAAATGCAGTGTCATATATCTATGTGCATTTCAACCCAAAGCTTGCTACATCTGCATAATTAAATCCTTCTACCATCAATTTTTTGTATTTTCATTTATAATTATAATTATAATTTTCTATTTTATTACATTTATTTACCTAATTTCTTGAAGAAGGTTTGTAAATGGTTTGAAAAGTTCTCACCTTTTGCAAAGTTTAACTTCCACAAACTTTTGCCTTTCGAGGCATTAACTATGAACAAATAAATTACGTTTTTATTTTCTAAATGCATAGTCATGTATTTATCTTTTCAACATTTCTACATAAAGCATATTATGATTTTTAATTTTGTAAAAATTTACATAGCTTCTTGAAGAAGCTTTGTAAAATGTTCAAAAGTTCTTACATTTTTCAAAGTTAATCTTCCACGAAGCAATCTCTTATTACTTAGAAATGAAGAAACTTTTTCTCTTCCAAGTTATTTATTAATATAAAGAAAGCAATTACTTTTGATGTCTCAATGCACTATCCTATATATATATATATATGTACATTACATAATTTTTAACTTAGCTTCTTGAAGAAGCTTTTACAACTTGGAATACCTACTTTCAACACATTTTTTTTTCTAATTCTGAAAGCATTAATTATGAATTTACTTTGCATGTTCCCACAAAATGAATTGATGTTAGAAAGAATATCAAGAATTTCTCATAATATGAATAATAGTTATACCAATAACTACAAATCAAAAACTTCTCACTTTCTTAAGAATTAATTTACCTATTGACGCTTGCATTAATAATTATTACATTAAATACAAATACTACCAATGATGTTTTGTGGCACTCAATGCACTTTCAAGCATTACCGTGTTATCTATAGGCAGTGACGGATATTGACCACAAAATTTGGAAGGGCCAAAGCAATTTAATTATTTGATTATTATGTTGGATCATTAGTATAATGCTTTAAAAAATAACTCCTCTAATTGGACAATTTGATCATTATGATGAATCGTTAGTACAATACTTCAAAATATGTATAGAAGTAAAATCTATCTTGTTTTTATCTTTACAAACAACCTCTCTTCTATCATTTTTAAAGAATGAATCTATGGTTTTATTCTTCATCAATATACTTTTAAAAAAGTTAATATTAAAAAATAATTTATCATAATCTAATGAAAAATTGAGAGAAGTAATTATTAAAAGAAAAATATATTATAAGCAAGTCACAAAATCGATTTGAAAAAACACATAATACATTATTTTTTCCTCTATATTAAAAAAAATGAATATACAAAGGTTCACAAAATAAAAAATAATATTAATAACTATTAAACTAATAGTTTATTATCAAGTGAGACAAGAGTGTTACCTTTTTTACTTCAAGGAAGAAAGAAAACAAATGACAAATGAGAGTAAAAGTAATGAGTTTGTGTCTAACTTCTTTTTTTCTTCAAAAACAAAAAGAAAACATATGAGGCTAAAAGATGAGTACAAGTTTGAGAAAACCTAAAAAGACAATGAAAAATAAAATAAAAAATGTCTTAATAAATATTTCTTTTAATTACTTTTTTGGTTTTTGTTTCCAAAAATGTAAGTCCCTCCTCTAGTTGATTTAGTCTCAATTTGATTTCGATTTTTTAGTCAAAATTTGACATTTTTTTGACAAAAACAAATATAAAAAAATAATTAAACCTAAATATTTATACTATTTATTATATTCAATTTTATGTTTTATTATTTATTAACATTAAATATTATGATTTATAAAAAAATTAAAAAAAAAACACAATTTAATTTCTATCAATTTTTAAAATATTACTTATAATTTAAAAAAAATCAAAATTTTAAAAATATATATAATTTTAAAAAAAAAAGCAAAAGTATATATATAATTTAAAAAAAATCAAAAATATTTGGAGGGGCCACGACCCTTCCCGCTCCTTGTACAATCCACCATTGTCTACAGGTTCAAATTCAACACTTCTTCCAAATCTATCCAGATACAATGCACTTCAAATATTTCTACATCATAATTGATTTAACATATTATAACTTATATTTAATATCAATTTAATTTTTTTAATTCAATATATTTGTAAACGCTTCAAAACCTCTCAATTTACCATACTTATTTCTTATCTTCCACCATCACCTAATGTACATTTAATTATTAAATTAATAGTCTATATTGTCCACCATTGGAATCTGAATTTTAAATAATTGAATTTGAATTTGAAACTTACTATTTTTACATTTTTTATGTACAATGCCAGTAGATGAGAATAGAAAAGTGTTGTTATATATCATAATTTGGTATTGGGTATATGATATTTTTAATTCATGAGTTTCTGAATTTAAATTTTCTAAAAAAATTTCAATTCCTATGTTTACAATTATTAAAAAATTCATATATTTGATTTTGAATAAAAAAAAATCATATATTTCACACTATCTATCTTAATTATTAACATAATTACTACAATCATAACTATAATTCTATCAAATAATTCTATTTCATTTTAACATTTTTTAAATATTAATGTTATGATTATTATTATTAATATTTTTATTATAATTATAACCTACTATTATATTATATTTTAATTTATTTCCTTAATTTTTTTATCTTTACTATTATTATTGTCATTATTACTATTATTAATTTAATAATTATTTATATTTTACTCAAAATTTATCTTTAATTATTATTACTATTATTATTTAATCAATCATTATATATTTTAATCAATTATTATTATTATTATTAATTATAATGTTAATAATATTAATTTTGTTTAATATTATTATTTAAATTAATAATTATATTTTAATCAATTATTGTTGTTTATGATTACTGTTTAGTTATGAATTTTATATTTATATTTTCACTAAATTGAAAATTTTTATTACACTTCATTATTTTACTTATAGAATTTATTGTAATATTAAATCACTTTTTTAATTATAATAATATCAAGTTGTAACATTCCATTTAATAAATAAACTTAATTAAATGAAGGTTTAATTACTCAGATGATATCCACTTTGGTACATGTGTGTCAATTTGGGACCCGCTTTTAAAAAAGTATTAATTACATCCAAACTTTTGAAGAAGTGCTTCAATTAGGTCCTTTTCAGACGGAGTTAGTCAACATGCCATTTGTCAGTCTGTGGTTTTTGTGATTTTTTTAATTTTAAATTTTTTTTAAATTTTTTGAAAAAAAAATGCCACGTGTTAGATCCCTGTGTGTAACACGTGGCATTGTCAGTGTCACGTGACATTGCAATGCCATATGTCAGTGTCACTATTAGATGTCATTGTGTTGATTTCGATTTAGTCATTGTATATGTCTTTTTGTTTCAATCTAGTACCTACCTACCTACTTATGTGTATCTGATTCAATTTTGTCCCAATTTTTTTAATAATTAAAATCCATTTTTTTATAAAATTAAGAGTAATTAACTATAAAATTTTTACAAAAATTAAGTATTTGATATTTATATTGTTTCTCTCAATTTCAGACCAAATTTATTATTTGTATAAAATTTTACTAATATTTTTTATTAAAAATGACTTTTTAACATATTACTTTATTAATTATTTTTTTATTAAGTACTCATGTTTTGTTAATTATTATTTTTTTTCCAAAATAGAACAATATTGTCTCTTACTAATTTTAAACCAAAATTTTTATTTGTCTGAATGTTATACTAATTTTTTTTTATTAAAAATGATTTAATAAAATGACTTTTACCAATAAATTTTAATATAAATATCAAATACTTAATTTTTGTAAAAATTTTATACTTAATTACTTTTAATTTTATAAAAAATGGATTTTAATTATTAAAAAAATTAGGTCAAAATTGAATCAGATAC
>Ga0099823_1000483_pt1 | contig 26599 bp, 22 predicted proteins | sample CowpearedBW_FD_76831 | JGI IMG/M metagenome (GOLD analysis project Ga0099823, IMG submission 76831) | Root nodule microbial communities of legume samples collected from California, USA - Cow pea red BW | ecosystem: Host-associated > Plants > Roots > Nodule | place: USA: California | collected...
GGTGTTGCTGGAAGATGAGGCGAGGTGCAACGATAAAATGGTGGTGCAAGTGGTTACGATTTTCGCTGCTGTTGCGGCATCAATGGCTGAACAATGGAGTTCTCGTCACTGCTTGGTGGACTGCGCGAAGTTTTCGCGATGGGTGCTGCCGGCGAGATGAAGTTCGGTCCTGTGATTTTATTTTTTTTTAAAATAATATTGAATCTATGGCTTCGATTTCTCTGCAACCGAGGCAGAAAAGGGATCTATGGCTTCGGGTAATGACCGAGACCAAAAGAGGTACCTTTTGGCCTCGCTTTAATATGCCTCGGTTCTTAAACCGAGGCAGAATCTCGAAAATAATCGAGGCCAAAAGGGGGTACTGCACTAGTGACAATTGGTATCAGAGTCACTTTTTCTTAGTATGTTTTGTGGTTACAACATTGCCTCTCTTAGTATGTTTTGTGGTTACAACATTGTCTCCTTATTGTGTAGTTGACATTAGTACAGATAACATTTGATGATGAAGTGAAAGCATTAATTTTATTCTAATCTCTTTCGATAGTAATTCTGCAAGTAATAGCAAATTATTGTGTAGTGTAGATAGTGTTATTGACTCATGAATTATGGACTTTTCAAAAGAATATTTAGTTGAGTCAAAAATGAAATAGGAAAAGAATACTAGAATGAGATTAGGCAGAAGTGGTTAGGACCTAAAGAATATGGGTGCCAAGAGTGACTTGTGAAAGAGTACATGGTTTGAATTAGAAGTGACTTGAGAAAGAATATTTATACATTCTTCGCATCCTAAGTATGTGGAGTTAAACTTAACTGGTTGGTCAAAAATTAGACATGGTCTATGTGATCAAACAAAGTCGTGTAAAAGTATAAAATTAAGTATCTTTTCTTTCTTTCTTGAACTTTTTAATAATAATTCTGCAAGTACACTTATTCATGATCTCAGGGGCATAAAGAGAAAATAATAATAATAATAATAATTTTTAAAATAATAATGTGATATTACAACTATTTGTCCTTCAGAAAGTGTGTGTGGATTCATTATGTAGTATTCTTATGACAGAGCCAAGCTTAAAGGGAAGTACCAAATTAATGTGTATATATAGTTTTCAGAGACAAATTTTTTCTCTTCATAGTATCTTTGCACCTAGTTTTCTTAGCTTAATTGTAACATAAAATTTAAGGCATTTTTTGTTAGTATTATGGTGTTTGATTTAGTCCTACATCGCTTAGGATTGTGAGATTTGGTTCTCTATTGTGCTATATATGAGACCCTTTGTAAAATTTGATACACATCAAAATAAAAATACTTTCGAGTGTAGTTGTGGACATAGGCATACACATTGTACGCCGAACCACAATAAATTATGTTTGTCGTTTATTTTTCTCTCCTTTATTCTTTCATTTATTGGCTTGTTCTTAACAATTGGTATCAGAGCTATTTTTTCTTGGTATGCTCTATGGTTACAACATTGTTTGATCTTCCACATCAGAAAAGATTTGGTTTCTTTTTCTTCTTGGAAATCTTTGTTTAGAGAAGTAGTGGGAGCTTTTGTGAAAAGAAGTAGGAGCTTTCGTCAAAGGCAGTAAGAGCTTTCTTCAAAAGGCATTGGAAGAAGAGAAGGTGAGGATTGAGAAGTTTGATGGCAATGGACTACCTGTATCAGAAGAAGTTGTATCTACCCTTAATAGGGCAAAAGTCAATCAACATGGAGCAGTCAGAATGGGAGTTGTTAGATTGGCTGTGTTCAACATCATGAATGAGAAAATAACCGTAGATTTGATGCAGGCATTATCAAATATGTATGAGAAGTCATATGCAGCCAATAAAATGTATTTGATTCGTAGGCTAGTCAACCTAAAAATGGGTGAAGGTAACTCGGTTACTAATCATATTAGTAAATTTAATACAATTATTGCGCGGTTGACATCAGTGCAGATAACATTTGATGATGAGGTAAAAGCATTAATTTTATTCTCATCTCTTTTGAAAAGTTGGAGTGCAACTATTACTACGGTTAGTAACTCTGCAAGTAATAGCAAGTTGAAGCTTGATAACATCCGTGACTTGATGTTAAGCGAAGATGTTCACAGAAAAAATTCAGGGGAATCTTCCAGTTCTAGTTCTGGTTCAGGTGCATCATTTCATACTACACCTTCATTAGAACTATTATCTAACTATGTTTCAGGAAAGTTTGGGAAGGTCTACCTAACAGATGGAAAATCTCTTGATATTATAGGAAGATGTAATATTAACATCAGAACCTCTAATGGAAATGTGTGGACTTTGAATAATGTTAGATATATTCCTGCCTTAAGGAGAAACTTAATATATATAAAGCAGTTGGATGATGAAGGACATTGCACTACTTTCAGAGATGGACATTGGAAGGTAATGAGAGGTAATTTTGTTGTTGCTCGTGGAAAGAAGCAATGATCTCTTCACATGATTGTATATGAGTGTCAACACCCAATTTTGTCTAGGTGAATGCATTTGATTTTTTTTTTTAAAAAAATAAAATAAGAAAATATGTTTTTGATTGATGGTAGGTAAGAAAAAAGAGATGAAATAAGTTTTTTTTTTAAATTTTCAAACTTTAATTCTACCATGAGAAAAAGGAAAAAAAATATAAAAAAAAGAAGGAAAATCTAATTTGTTTTTAATTATCACACCCTTCTCATGAACCAAATTTTTTATACATATTTTCACCCCCACTGTTTGTTATTTACAGTCCTCATATCATGTGTTAGAAAATGATATTTTATAATCTCTATTTTTAGAGAAAGGTATAATTTTAATGTTAGAAGCAATATTCTTCATAATAATTAGAATAAATATCTTGATTTTATGCTTATGTGATGTATCTCATTATGATTTCTTCAGTCAAAGAAGATATTATTTTAATTATTAGAAGCAATATTCTTCCTAATAATTAGACTAAATATCTTGATTTTATGCTTATGTGATGTGTCTCATTGAGTTTTTTTCTTTCAAATTAGAGAATATATTATTCTAATAATTAGAGACAATATTTATGATAATAATTATAATCAATACCCAGAATATTATTTTATGATTTTATTCCTTTAATATGTTTCATTGTGACCAATTCTTTCCTCATATATATCATTATAATTAAAGACTAGGATTTCAGTGGTATCCCAAGGTGTTTATATAACCACAAAATCTCTCCAATACAAGACAGAAAAAAAATTTGACACTCCTATTCTTTTTTTATTACTAGAACAAACACGAAAACGGGATCACCTCACTATCCTCTTAGTCGGGATTTGCTCTATTCGTTGGCTTGAAAGGTAAGTTATTTTTTGCTCCTAATGTTATTCAAGATTGGTGATAATAATAAAATTAATGGTTTGTGAATCTTGACTCTATTACTATGTCATAATATCAAGTGTGTGATTGATTGACCCGTTATATGGCTAAATGCGTTTAGGGTTCAGATGTTAGGTGACTTTGGGTTTGGATTCATGATTGATATGTGTTGATTGAATGTTTAATGTTTGATTGTGGCAACAACTCTGATTGTGAATGAACATCTCTATTTGAGTGATTAATTCACGTGAAACTTAATTTATATACACCACCTTTCTCTTTTCTTCTATATGGGATGCCATTATTTTTATCTTGGTAATTAGAAAATCTTTTGTAGGCTTTTAATTCACTTATTTTAAAAATATATATAATTTTTTTTAAGTTATATTATTTCTTTTATATTATTGAATATCATGTCAAGTCTTGGATTTGCTTGATAACTAAAACACTCATGTGTAGGATTTTAATTCTCTTATTTTAGGAAATAAAAAATAAAAGAAAAGAAAAAGAAAAATTATAAATTATATTTCCTTATTGAATATTATGTCAAGTCTTGGATTTGCTTGTAATTAAAATACTCCTTTGTAGGCTTTTAATTCTATTATTTTTAAAAAGAAATTAATTATTTCTTTTATACAATTTTTGAAGATCATGTCAAGTCTCGAATTTGCTTGATAACAAAGTATTTTATCATGTTGAATCTCGCATTTTCTTGATAATAAAAAAATTATAAATTATAAATTATGCTTCTTTTTACCATTTTTGGATATCATGTCAAGTCTTCGATTTGTTTGATAATTTAATCAGGTTGAATCTCAGATTCTCTTCATAATAAAAATATTAAAATCTAAAATTAAAAAAAAATATCAAACAACAAATATTTTTACAGAGAACTACGTGATCCCTGATTTTCCAAATGAAAATACGTAGGAGCGAGATACAATTCTTGTCAGGCTAGAAAGATAAAAAATAATTATCTTTTTTATCTTTATTATATTTTATATGTATTTATTTTGTTTGATTTTCAGGGAATAACAAATATTTTAAAAATTTACTTTTATCTTGCATACTTAATTAAAGGGTTAGGACGAGCATTGTGGTGTGTTAATACCTTTCCCACATGTAACTGACTCCCGAACCCAAATTCGGTTTCAAAGACTATTCTTTTCTTAAGTTTTTTTTTTATAGTTTTTCATAATAAACTATGGTGGCGACTCCTCTGTACCTTTTAAACTATTTTCGTCGTCCTGCCAAGATCTTGGTTGCGATAATGAGGATATGATATCAGTTACAGAAGTTGGCAACAATTCATCTTTGTGGCATTAGAGGCTTGAGCATATGAGTGAGAAAGGAATGAAGCTCATCGTCTCAAAAGGTAAAATACCTAACTTGAAGCATGTTGACGTTGAACCTTGCGAACATTGTATCTTTGGAAAACAGAAGAAGGTTAGCTTCTCCAAAACAAGTAAGTCATCTAAAGTTGAAAGACTACAACTAGTGCATACATATGTTTAGAGGCTAGCTCCAATGAAATGTATTGGAGGTTCACAGTATTATGTAACCTTCATCGATGACTCTACAAGAAAGGTATGAGTTTATTTTCTTAAAAATAAATCCGATATGTTTTCTGTGTTTAAAAGGTAGAAAGAGGAGGTTGAGACTCAAACAGGTTTAAAGGTTAAATGTTTGAAACTTGATAATGGTGGAGAATATGATAGTAGTCAATTCAAGGAGTTTTGTTCACAGAACGAGATCAAAATGATCAAGACGATTCAACGAACACCATATATAACAAAATAGTATGGCAAAAATAATAAACAAAACCTTAAATAAGAGAGAAAGATGTATGAGAATCCAGTGAGGATTACCCAATGTATTTTGAGCAGATGCAATGAGCATAATAGCCTATCTCATAAATAGTGGACCATCGGTTCCTTTAGACTATCAGTTACCTAAAGAAGTATGGTCTGAAAATGACGTAAACCTTTCACATCTGAAAGTTTTTTGTTGTGCTTCATATATCTAGTTAGACCCTAATAGTAGAGATAAATTGGACCCTAAGGCAAAGCGATGTTGTTTAATTGGTTATGGATCTGACATGTATGGCTACATGTTTTGGAATGACCGAAACAAGAAAATTATCAAAGGTAGAAATGTTACATTTAATAAAAACATGTTCTATAAAGACATAACTGCAAAATTTGCAAATACAAATAAACAGCTAGAGCAAGTATCATTAGAAGAAATTTCAGAAAGTGATGTAGTCAACAGAAGGCAGAATACAAAAGTAGAGTTTGAGTCAAAACCTGAACAAATAGTAGAGACAACAACTCTTGAAGTCTTAATTAGAAGATCTAGCAACACAATTGTAGCACCATAAAGGTATTCTCCTTCATTGCATTACTTGTTGTTGACTGATGTTGGTGAGCCCGAGCATTTTGCTAAGGCTATGCAAGGAGATGTATTAAGTGGGAGCTAGCAATGGAAGATGAGATAAAGTCCGTTCAAAAGAATAAAACATGGTCTTTAACCAAGCTACCAGAAGGAAAGAAGGTTTTGCAAAATAGGTGGATCTATTGGTTAAAAGAAGAACCATATGGTAACAAAAGATATAAGGCTAGACTCGTAGTGAAAGGGTTCCAACAAAGACAGAGAACTGACTTCACAGAAATTTTCTCTCATGTTGTCAAGATGACTACCATCAGAGTTATCTTGAGTATAGTAGTTGTAGAAAATCTTCATCTAGAGGAGTTAGATGTGAAAAATGCATTCCTACATGGGGATATTGAGGAAGATTTTTCTTTATGGCACAACCAAAAGGTTTTGAAGTACAAGGTAAAGAGAATCTTGTATGCAAGCTTCATAAAAGTTTGTATGGATTGAAACAAGCACTAAGACAATGGTACAAGATGTTACATTAAGAAATATGTTGACAGGTATATCATTTTTGCCTTGTTTGTTGACGACATGTTGATTGTTGGTGCTAATATGGCAGGAATTGACAGTTTGAAGAAATAATTTTCAGAAAATTGTTAAATGAAGGATCTTGGTCCAGCCAAGCAAATTTTTGGTATGGGAATCTCCAAGGATAGATCTGTAGGTATTCTGAACTTAGCTCAGGAAAAATATATAGAAAAATTGCTTAGCAGGTTTAATGTTTGAAATGCTAAAACTAGGAATACACCTTTGGGAACTCACTTAAAGTTTTCAAAAAAGGCTATTTTCTCAGACAAAGGAAGAAGAAAGTCACATGTCTAAATGGATATTGAGATATTTGAAGGGCACTACAAAGATGCATTTGTCTTTTAGAAGAAGTAATCTCACTTTATAGGGGTTTTCTGATGTAGATTTGGGAGGTGATTTAAATAGTAGAAAGAGCACAACATGTTACATTTTTACGTTGGGTGGTATAGCTATTAGCTAGAAGTCCAAACTTTAAGGAAGAGTCTCTCTCAACCATTGAAACTGAGTATGTAGCTATCTCAGAAGTAGCAAAGGAGATAATATGGTTGAAGAATCTTCTAAAAGAATTAGGAAAACAACAAGATGACTCTCCATTGTTCAGTGACAGTCAAAGTGCTATTTGTCTAGCTAAAAACCTAATTTTTCATTCCAGATGCAAGCACATTGAATTGAAGTATTATTTCATCAGAAACTTGATAAATGATGGAGACTTGTTTTTGTTGAAGATTCCAGGTGCAAAGAATCCAGCTGATATGTTGACAAAGATTGTCACAACAACTAAGTTGAGGCTTTGCATTGCCTCAATTGGCCTTCAAGAAAATTGATGATGAAGGCACTACACTAGGTGGTAATGTAAATCAAACCCCAAGTGGGAGAATTGTTAGTATTGTGGTGCTAGATTTAGTCCCACGTCGCTTACGATTGTGAGATATGGTTCTCTATTTTGCTATATATGAGACCCTGTAAAGTTTGATACACAAAAAAAATACTTCCTAGTATAGTCGTAGGCATACACATTGTACGTCAAACCACGTTAAATTTTTTTTGTCGTTTATTTTTTTCTCTCTTATTCTTTCCTTTATTGTCTTGTTCCTAACAATTTTTGTTGCATTAAGTAAATCAAAATAAATATTGATATGGTTTACGGTAGCTCTTAAAGAGACAACAAGAATATTTTCAACTGAAAATTCACTAGAGAAAATTGTAAACCGAATGTGTTCTTTGAAGGAATAGGCATGACACAAGCAACAAAAAATACCTTGCCATTTGAAAATTGGACAATACATTGAGAAGTTGGTAGAAAACGGGTTGTCCTTTATTGGCCACGATCTCCTCATCACTCACGAGACCCACAAATACTTCATCTCCTATAACTTCTACTCATCTGAGAACATTGGCATGGCCACATTGGGAATAATTCAAGTGTGAGCTAAAGTCTCAAATTGGGTAGAAAAGATAAAGTTAAACACTATAGAAGATAAAAGGTCCATAACCACATTATCTTAAGGTTTTGGATTAAAAGTGGTGTCAAATGACTTATATGTGTAAGACTAATGTCATATATATCTAAAACGACAACACTATCATAGTCGATGGGTTCAGAGTGACTCTTAATGACGACGATCCTATATGAAAATATATATAACCCAACACCATTGTACATTAGATCAAAACATCCTTACATGTAAACCCGAATGTATTTCTTCTTGTGGAAAATATTCGAGTTAACTGTGCGCTTGTGTTTGATTTCTAACACTAAAATTGATTCAAAGCTTTAATAATAATCCAATAAATATTACAAATACAAATATTTAGAGATTTCAACTTGCATTTTATGGAATACACAAATTGTTGTAATTGATTTGTGAAATAGGGCAAGAGCAAAAGGAAAATGTTTATACCAGATAGTGACAGACACACTGACAATGGAAAAAAATTGATGACTTGCAATTTTGCATGGAACCCTAATTGATGCATCAAATAGCTTCAAAGTATTCCTCATACACACAAAAAATCACAATTTTGTTGAAGTGCAACCACCAACAAAATTCAAACCAAAGCTCTTATTCTAGTTTTGTGAGCATTAAATCAAGAAGTTCATGTAAGAACACGAAAGATCGAGTACTTAAAGAAGAAAACATCTAAAAGAAAGATAAAAAAATACACAAATCGATGAAAAACAATGATATATCTATTAATGAATTGTTAGTGAACAAAAATAAGAACTGAATGCAATGATTTAAAAAATGATATCCATAAAAATGAGATCTTATATGATTGTCCACTCCAGGGGAACCTTAAGGTAACTACATAAACATGTTATGTATAACTCACCCGAAAAATATTAACTCACCTGGACCTATTTTAATTGAATGGTACAAGGGACAAATAAAAAAATAAAAGTTGTAACACCCCATTTAATCAATAATCGTAATTAAAGGAAGCGTCACACAAAAATAGTATAGTAGCGCAGTCTTAGAGTTTCCACATAACGCCTTACAATAATCCAAGGCATACAACGATGCCAAACTAAACCAGATACAGAAATTTAACAGAATTAAAATGGAAGTTTAAAGGACAGCCAATACATGGGTCGTGGCCCTAAAAGAAAGCCCAGAGTAGAAAATCCAGCCCAGATGGCTAAGCAGCGGAGTCACCGTTCTCCTGTTGACTACGATGACCTCTCGCATCTGCTCCCATCAATAAATTGATGATCATCGCAAAAAAGAAGAGCCATATACAAGAAAACCAGACAAACAAACAAGGTAAGCTAGAGTAAAACAGTTCATCAAATAGTAGCATGCCATCACACAATCCAAGCATTTTATATATCATCCAAACATGTTCTGACTTCTCAAACAATACACTAGACTCTGACTCAACTCATCCGGATACATATAGTCTGGTCGGATTCAGCAAATGCTTGCACTTGTGGTGAATACCTCTGCTCACCCCTGAGCTATGTGTTACAAGTGTTACAATGAATCATTCCCACACATACAAGGTTAGTCCTTAATGAGTTTTAGGCCTCCTACTACTCTCACCACAAGAGTCAGTCCGCTCTAAGTGAGACTAACTGACTCCTTCGAGTGTCAGGATGCAACCATACCTTGAATCCTTAGCAGACCATATTGGTGGGGCACCACCTTGGACACCCACTAACATGGGCCATGGAATTATGTCCCGACCACTGAAGCACGACCCTGGAATCTCACCTAGAGATTCCAAGGGATTACGCACTAACCACAAACCAAACATAAACCAACAACAAGAGAAACATTTATCATGCTTATAATATCATACCAACCTCTGAAATCAATTCTCATTCGTACCACATGTTGAATCCATACCACTAGTCATTCCCAAATCCATGAGTATAGGGCCTCATCTCATACCAATACCATGCCTCTTTAATTTCTAACCCACTCATTAGTTTCACATGCCAAGATCCCTCAATCACATTTATCCAATTTATAGCCACAGATCATACCATGCATTTCATTTCATAGGCCTCATGCATCATACAGAATAGCTCATAAATCAAACCATCCAATTACCAATTGAAGAAAACACATAACCTGCAGCAGATCTCGCCCAAGCCAAGAGCCCTCGCTCAGGTGAGAGGGGTGCTCTCGCTTAGGCAGTAAACCCCCGCTTAGGCGAGATCGTGACCAGTGTTGGGAGGTTCTCGCAGGCTCGCTTAGGCGAGCCTTACCTCGCTTGAGTGAGACAACCTCTCACCCAACAGTGAGGTCCCTCGCTTGGGCTAAACCATAGCAGCGTCCCAAAGCTTTCACTCCTCCTCGCTTAGACGAATGGCTCTCGCCTGAGCGAGACAGTGCCTCGCTCAAAACCAGAGCTCTCTGCCTGAGCAAGAGTTCGCGAAACCCCTAGTTTGCTCCTACAAGTCTCACTTGGGCGAGAGTAACAGATCTCGCCACCGTTTCTCCTACAATAGTCACATGTTCGCACCCAAATAACAATACAAGGCAGTTCACACATTCATCACAATCATATAGATCATACAACACCCACAAACTCTAAATCAGCCACAAATCATTCAAGACCCAAAACCCTAACTTCCCTGTACCTGGAATAAGGTTTAGCAAGGACCCTGACGGCACGACCACGAGCACAACAACTCTAGGGATGAACTACAGGGCTGAAATAAAGGTGGAACATAACCAGTAGATGGGGTTAACAGAGGATCCTAACTAGGAATACGAAAGGTGATTAAAGGGGGACCAACATGAACTAGAAAGGGATACTTACATGGAGCAACGAGTCCTCTTAGCTCAACGTAACAGCGGAAGCAAACCCTAGCAAAGAGGTTGACGACTGCAGTTCAAGGTTCTCTGAAATGAGTGGAAAGTGTGAGTTAAGGAAAACTAGGAGTGGTTTTTATCCTTTGGGCCAGCCTTTAAGTCCAACAGTTGTAAGGAAACCCTTAAAATATTAGGGCAGGAAAGTTGGGTCTTATAAAAGCAAACTTCTACTCCCCTGAAAATATAACAATTTTTCTTAATTTGCAATGGACAAGTCAATATTTCCTTTTTCTAATTAGTAAATATCTCACTGACTTTATTCTATTTCCAACGAAGCAGCAATTTCTACTATAGGAGCACTAGACAACTCTACAAAAAATAAATTTTCGTTAAAATTCTCTTTTTCAACATAAAATGTTGGTCTTTTAAGTAAGGTAAAGGCATTATTTCACTCTTGTTTGTCAACATTGATATAACATCCCACATTAGGTCTCATTTGCATATTTTTCAACACATAAGAGACTAACATGAATACACCTCTGCATTCATCATAATCAAATACCTACTCTAATGATGGATCCACCGATTCAAAACACTTTCCATCTTTCCATAATTCCCATACCTTTAAGTATTTTAGCAATTAGACACAGAATATCATGCCAAAAAACAGACTTACCAGAGCTTATTTTACATACATGTCCAATTAGATTTATTGGACGGTCATCATCATAAAAACTAGTATTTTTCGACCACTAACTATCTAGAGCAACAACAGTCCAAAGCTGTACAGATCAGACTTGGTAGAAAAAACTTTTTCCGTAGCGTATTCTAGAGACATATAACCACTGCAAGAAATATTACATGATAAAATAGTTTTATTTATACATTGATACAAAATAAATGTATTAGAGTTTAAAAAACTCACTATGTCCCAACAATTCTGCTCGAATTTGACATGGAGTCTTGATGGGTAAACATTGTAGCCATTCCAAAATCAGAAATTTTTGGATTGATATGTGTTCTAACCGAGAAGTGTGTTACTGGCTATCAATTTCGTGTGAATGACTTTGAGTCTTGGGTACTTGTGAAGATATAATAATCCTTGAGCAATTCCTTGTGTTATGTTGAGGCGCTTATTCCAATATAGTAATTTGCTTCTTGTACAGTTTTCTCCATGGTTATTTAGTATTGATGTGGTTATAATGTATACTATACAAATTTTAAATTTCAAAAATGACTTTTCTTGATGTTGTTCTACCTAGGAAAACATGAAATTATAGTAAATATATCTTAATAAACAATTGCAGTTGAGAAAGAACAATTATCACATGTGTTTGGATAGTTGCATAATAATGAAAACAATTTTTATCTGTTTCCAAAACAACATAATATTAGATCATCATTAACACATTCCGTACCAAAAAGATATAAATTCAAGCTTTGTAAGGTATATAATCGTAAATTACACTTCAAGAAAAATCTTAAATAATGATCCAATTTAGTCACAAAAAATAATTAGTCACTATAGTGACCAATTTACATACTAATATATAAATTATAAATTATTGGTAACTAAACTAGTTTCAAAAAATTATAATTGATCTCTAAATTGGTAATTAAAACAGTTTTTATTATGAATTGATCTCTAAATAATTTATTAGAGACTAATTTAGTGACCAGTTCATTTGGTAGTCAAAACCTAGGTAGCTAATGTTAGTGACCGATTTAGAGACCAATTCATAATAAAAACTACTTTAGTTACCAATTTAGATACCAATTATAATTTTTTGAAACCAGTTTAATTATTATCAATAATTTTTTAGTTTATAAATTAATATTTAAATTGATCACTACAGTAACTAATTAATTTTGTTACTAAATTTGATTATTATTTATGGTGTTTCTTTTAGTGTTAGAATCTTCTCTTCTTAATGAATGCAACAACCAAGTAGTTGAACAAGATTCATGTGTTGAAGTTAACAGTGTTAGTTCGTTTTTAAACTTCACAATTCCTTGTGCATAAAAGTCTTTTAACAGCAACCTCCTGTCTTGTTGGCAAAGTTCCCTTTTGAAATGTTAACAAAATATCATTAGTCGTCTGAAGTAAATTTATGAATGCATAAGTGAAGTAGTTTCAATCACCTTATAAACTGGTCCAAAACCTTCCTGTCCTAACTTATTTTCTAATGAAAATGCATTTGTTGTCACCACAACCAATGTATATAATCGAATACGTTTAAACTGTGTCGATTTTTTAGGTCATTTCCAACATCTTCGTTTATAGATAATTTTATTGCCATTTCTTTCGTTTTTCTTCTGTTAAGATGAAATTGAGAAATGTAAAAATATAGAAAAATGATCAAAAGATTTTTTAACAATGAGTTTGAAGTATGTAAACTATCTTGAAGCACATGTTTTTATTTTCTTTATGGCTAGGAATAGAAAGTATGCGCATATTATCAGTAACGTAGTTATTATTACTGTACTTATCTGTTACAAAACAAGATATAATTGTGGAATAGTTTCCCTTAATGATTTGAGAAATAATATATAGGTATTTAAGTAGGAATAAATAACCTAATTAGGGAAAATAATCTCATGAAATAAAGATCCTAAATCAGGAGTTAATCTACCAAATAACTCGTAATCCCAATCACTTAATTTCAGAGATTTCAAATAATTTTTCAAGTTGAGGAATAGATATTAATCATTCTCAGCTTGTTTGAAATTGTGGAAGATTGATCTATTAAGGCCTTTTGTTAGAACATCTCTCTGGACTGATCATCAATTCTTGTCCCTTCGGTTCCCGTTCAAGACTAAAGGCACCTGGTCTCGCCCGGTTGATAAATTTATAGAACATTACGACAAATTAAGTCGTCAATAAATGTAATGCATCCATCTAGATCAATGTAGTATCCTCTATGCACCCAAACAAATATGCTAATATTTATCCAAATAAACATGCAATACAAATGCAATTAGCTATATTCTTTGCACCCAAACTTATTAATATTTCTACCTAAACAAAGACATACAACAGCTGCCAAAATCAAAACATCAATTGTCTACAATATTATATCACAAAACCAATTTCAGAAGAAAATAAGTTATTGAAGTAATTATATGTCACTAAATAATGTATCCACATAGAAAAAACCTATTAAGCATGTAAGAAAAACAAAAGTTTTAATAATCTACATAATCATCAAAACTATTGTCTTATTGTTAAGGGTCTTGTTCTTGTTGTTGGGATTGTGGTTCTTGGACTGGGATGAGTTGTTGTTGGGACAATATTGGGCTGGACTGAAACTGTTGAAGACGAGTTTGGGCATCAGGAGGCAAGTATTTCATGACTAGACTTATAAGGGATTGAAATTGGCATCTCAAATTTTCATAAGCCTGGTCACTTGCTTCTAATTGTTGCATGAGGTATGTAATCTGCTCAGAACGGCAAATGGAAGAAGATGGTCGGTGCTTAAGGCTACCTCTTCCACCAATGTGATTTGCAGCAAGTTGTCCTGCCTCACACATTCTTCTTTTATTTTTTCCACTGGCAACCTCAACCCAACACTGAGTTCTAATGATCTCATCATGTGCAACATCATTATTGTTATGCTCTTCTGATGCCTCAGAACATGACCCTTGCTCAGATTTGACCTGTGAAACTTTAGTTTCAAATTCTTCCTGTTAATAAAATAATGAGAAATTAGTTAAATTAATTAAATATAGTACAATTTTAAGTTTAAAGGTAAATAATAGTAAAATTGTTTGTTTAAGTGTGTCCTCCAAGATCTTTTATGAACAAAATAGTCAAATCCCTTGCCAATATGAGTTTGTTGAAATACCTCATCAACAAATACAGATTGTCCCAGCTCTTGTGTCTGTAACAAAATATGGGGTTATATATATTAATAAATTTTAAAAAACATAAGATATATAGTAATATGAAAACAGAAGGAACTAAGGTTTATACCATACGAATGACATGCTCATGAGTGGCAATGGAACCAATTGTGTGTACAGTCCCACCCTTTATTGAAGCTCTATTTTTTTGGGTTGTAGCACATTTGTTGAGATAGAGAGGAGAATTCCAATGTGCTAGCAAATTATTCCACACATCCTCACTCACCCAATAAGGTCGTTCTCCTACAATCCTAGCATCTCTAAGCATCTGAGAGAGCCTATGAGATGCTTTGGCATGGAAATTTTTTTTAATTTGAGGTTCATGCTCAAGTCTCCACTGAACCTTCATCTGTAACAATGAATCAAGTACAAATCATTTTGATGAAATGTATGGTATTTCAAGTAAAATAGGAGTGGGAAATTACATTTGACTCTTACGCATATAGTAAGGAAAAGGGAATAAGTTTGGTGACATGTTACCTTAAAATGTTGCCAAAAATGATCCTTCTCTTCTGGAGGTATGACTCCCCATGTTGGCCAAGGCTTCAAAAATTTTTGCCTAATAGACTTTGTGATGGCCTGGGAAGCAACTTTAGGAGGAACAAACCTAAACATAGAATGCAAAAATGTTATGCAAAAGAACCAAAAATAAAACAAGTCATGTAATACAAATTAGATTTTAGGATGATATCAACAATTACCCTCGACCGTAAGGTTCAATCATCGGTCGATCATGGAGAGGAGGATCAACTTTAGCAGCTGAATTAGGAGGACATTGTACTATTAATGAAACCTTATCAAGACGAGATGGACCTCCGGATGACATTGTACCATAAGTGAAACCTTATAAAGTAGCAATTGATAAATAAGTCATTGTTCAAAAGTATAAAAATAACTAAATAAATGTGTAATCATAGATGATCCATGAAAACAACCATGATAACATCTCATAAAAAGTACAAAACAAAAAGTTAAATTTTAATTATACTCGTGAATGATGAATGTCAAGTACAAATATTAAAAATTAATCATTGTCATTGTCATCTTTCTCTTTATCATTATTGTCATCATCGTCATACTCGTCATTGTCATCATCATCATATTCATCATTGTCAACATCATCATCATCATCATCATCATCATCGTGTTCCCTATAGTCATGATCTTTTTTTTTTCTTCTTCTGCTTCCAATTCTTCAGGATTACTATCAAAGTCATGCAATCCAAATACACCTTCAATTTTAATTCACGGAGGTGACATTTGATCAACTTGGTAAGGGATATCTCCTTTCACTTCATTTGACTCAATGCAACCCCTAGGTTTGGTTTGTATTACATACACCAAGCACATTTGTCAATGTGAAATGTTGGATATGAGACATAATAAACTTGTCTTATATTATTTGCCAGAATGAATATTTCAAATGGTTGGTATCTTAAACTCATTTCAAGTTCAACAATATTATACCTAGGATTCAGTCTTGTACCACTTCTAGAAGGATCATACCATTCATAATAAAAAACAACTCTCTTTGCAGAAGTACAAGTATTGTACTCTAGCTCATATATTTTGTAAATTATCCCATAAAAATCATTATAACCACCCTTTGTAAAGCCTTTGACGTACACACCACAATTAATTGTCTCCTATCATTTGGACCATGCATTAGTGTGGAACTTGTATCCATTGACAAAGTACGTGTGTCATTCTTTGACACATCTCATGGGCCAATTTGTCAAATCCCTTAGGTCTTGATTTTTGAGAATTAATGGCTCTTTATAAATCTACAAATATGTCACAATGAAGAGTTACATCAACTTCGATAACAACGATTTGTTTAATTAATGGGACCATACATACTTGATATTTGGACCAATGAGGAAACTCTAAGTGTATTTGAGCATAAACGGTTGCTTGAGGTATTTTCTCAACAATAAAGAATGAGTTGTTAAATATGAAGACAATAGGGTGAATAAAAGCTTATATCAAATTTACCGATTAGGTTGTAGATAATGGGATTACAACATACTCAAGGTACGATTTAACTTCAGTGCAATTAACAATGCACATGAGCCGAATTGAATTCATCATCAGTTAACTAGTGAGTCACCTCCTTGCCTACGTAATGACCAACTTGTTGAAACATTAATATTATTGAGTCACATGTTTCACTTTGCCATTGTGTTTCATTCTTATAATCGTTGGGCAACAACATGTAGTTTTTGAAATAGTGAGAAGAAAAGTATGTGGTCCTATGATCAAGTAAGCTACCCAAATTGTGTTTCACTTTCGCTTTGTTTTTTACAAAACGTTTTTATTCCCCCATAAATCTATATAAATAAAGGAATACATTATGATTCAACATGAGAATAAAGCCAAATTTAAAAAATACAGTAATCATTGGTTATCATCTTTCAAATGGATATATCCACTTATATTGCATTGATCCATTAAGTTATGTTTCATATGGAAGATGAACAGGGAAATACTCCATTAAATCAAAGAATCCAAAAGGGAATATTATTTCCAATTTGAATAAATAAAATATTTTCCTCAAGCCTTCTTAGTGAATCTTCCTTGAGAGTTGTTGAGCACAAGTCTTTGAAGTGACTAATTTCAAATAGAGGATTTAACACATGCATTGGTTATGAGATGAATACAACAAGTAGTAATATCTCAATGAATACATGAAAATCATGACTTTTCACACCGTGAATACTACCCTTTTCAATACTAGCACTTCTTGCCAAGTTTGAAGAATAACCATCTGACATTCTAAGTTCATTGATCCAACGACAAACTATTTTAGTAACATATTTTGTTAAGGTGTAATTTACTTTTGGCTTCAACAACTTCCTGTAAGTTTATGGCTTTAACTCCAAGTCTCTTCGTCCATAATATAAAGTTAAATCTCTTGCCTTGTCATTATTTTTTGTCTTGTCACTAACATTCATCATTGTGTTGAAGGTGTTATTGTCAAAGAATTTTTTTTTTCTATACGTATGACAACAAGATTATGTCTTAACAAGTTATCTTTCCAGTATGGAAGATAGCAAGAAATGCTTCTTTTAATCTAATTATGCCACTCCCCAAATCCATTTATCCTTGTTACACACTTTCAATTACTTTTGGAAAATCTTCAACTCTTCTCCAAACTTGTGATGTGACACCAAGGCTATCCACAAAATTTACAATGAAGTAGGGTCATTTTTGCCATCATTACCACAAAAAAACTCATACAATTATTCAAAACACAATCAATCTTCCTAGTCTTCAATCCCAACTTTGAAACTAATCTCTTAACTTCATAATAATTGTTTGGGAAAGTATTTGGTGGTGTAGGATTGAAAAATATTTGTTAAATTAAGTCCAAGCAATGGTTGGGAATGTTCCAATTCAATTTGCAAGTCAAAAGTCTAATGCGTATTGACCGTTTTAACTTTGTTTCCCTTTGTAATACAAGTTCATTTGTCTCTTTTAATAAATTGTCTTTTAATAAATTGTAAAACCTCTGAGTGGATTCATTGGAGACTCTTCTAAATGAATATAATCTGGTTGTTTGAATGAAGCATGTTAGATAAGAGCATTATTCACCATCTATTGCATATACATCTCTTACAATTTTAATGTTCAGTCAAATCAACAGAGGACATATCTTTACCATGATCTGTCCAAATCCATTAATTTAGTATGAATCCTTATTTGTATATGTGAACTTTAACAACCTCGGAAGACAGTAATTTAACTTAAACGACATAAGTGAAACATAGAACAATTAAAAAATATGAGACTTAAGCAATAAACTTATTACTACAAGGAAGACAATTTAAAAGGGAGTACACAAACCAACATTAATGAGTTATGACATTGTGAATTGACCCATTATTAATGTGCATATGAGGTGGAGAAATATCTCTGTGAGCCCTAATTATCACCAAAATTAATGCCATCCAATTATCACCAAAATTAATCCATATATCATGCATTAATTAAGCAAGCCCCACACAAACTCGAACAAATGCCATATTACGACACATTCTAAAAGCATTTATATACTCACATATTGGCCCCACATGTGGTTACATGTACATATTGTGAAAGAATCGATCATACTGAAAGAAATTGTTACTCTTTACATGATTTTTCCTCCAAAGGAGCCAACATTTCTTTGTCTGGAATTTTAGAACCCAAGTTCTCTGATGAAGAATATAAGATATATCTCAAGTTAAAGTCTCGCAGGCAAGCACCATCTTTCACCCGCTCTATTTTGTCAAAAGCTTACATTTCTCAAACCTTGGAGTGTCAAAGTTCATGGATAATTGGCTTAGATGCCTCTAATCATATATTTGGTAATGTTTCATTATTTTTCTCTATTTCTCATCCCAAAACTCATGTTATTACTTTAGCCAATCTTTCCAATGTTACTTCTCAAGGAGTTTGTCAAATTTCCCTTTCTTCCTCTCTAAACCTTAAGAATGCTTTTTTTGTTCCTAATTGTCCTTTAAACCTAATTTCTTTAAGTCAACTAACTAAATCTTTGAATTGTTCTATAACTTTTAATGACAATTCCTTCATCATTCAAGATCGTAGTATAGGACGATTGATTACTGAAGGACATGAATTTGGAGGACTTTACTACCTTAATCCTAGATCATCAGTGTCTTGTTTAGCTTCCTAGCCTTCTAAGCTTTTATATGATAGCTTAGGTCATCCAAGTTTATCAAAATTAAAAAAAAATGATTCCTAAGCTTAGCAAACTTCAAATCTTACAATGTGAGTCATGTCAATTAAGTAAGCATGTTCGGTCTTCTTTTCCGAAAAAATTGAAACAAGATGCAACTCTATCTCTTCAATAATTCATTTTGTCATTTGGGGTCTGAGTCAAGTTTCTTCCTTTGGGTTTCACTATTTTATCACTTTTATTGATGAATATTCTCAGTGTACTTGGGTTTACCTAATAAAAGATCGATCTCAACTTTTGAATGTCTTCGTATCATTCCTTAATGCAATCAAGATCCAATTTGGGAAAGTGATTAAGGTGTTAAGGAGTGATAATGCCAAAGAATACTTTTCTTCTGGTTTTTCCACTCTTTTAAACTCCAATGGCATTTTACATCAATCCACATGTCCTCATACACCTTTACAAAATGGTATAGCATAGCAAAAGAATAAACACTTAGTTGAAATGGCTTGTACCTTGTTGCTTGGTGCCAATGTTCTTGCCCATTACTAGGGTGATGTCATTCTATCTACATGTTATCTTATTAATAGAATGCCATTTTCACCTTTGAACAATAAAGTTCCATATTCCATTGTGTATCCAAATGAACCTATGTTTCACACTCTTCCTCGAGTCTTTAGTTGTATATGCTTTGTACATGATGTATCTCCAAGGTTAGATAAACTTTCAGCTCGAGCCATCAAATGTGTCTTCTTAGGGTATTCTTAACTTCAAAAAGGGAATCAATATTATTTCCCTAGCACTAAGAAATATTACTTGTCTGCAAGTGTCACCTTTTTTGAAGAAACATCTTTCTTCCCTTCATCTTCACAAGATGCAAATTTTGTACAATAGGTCTTGCTTATGTCTTTTGTCAAACCCTCTATGAATACAATTCCAAACCCTATTCCATCTTTCTCCAATACTCAAAATTCCTCTCATTAGCCTAATTCTCCTAGTCCACCACCTTCAACTCCCATGTCTAGTCAAATGTCACACAATGAGTCCTCTTCATCAAGTCCTTCACCATCATCATCCCACACTATGACTCTTGATCATCAGGATTCTAATTGGCCTATTGCCATTCGCAAAGGTACTCGCTCTACTCAAAACCCTCTTATATGTATCTTTTATTACCATTCCTAAAAATGTGAAAGAGGCTCTTGATCATTCTGGATGGCGACAAGCCATGATTGTTGAAATGCAAACCCTTGAATAGAATAGTACGTGGGAATTAGTTCCTCTTCCATCTAGAAAGAAGATGGTTGGTTGTCATTAAGTTTATTGCATCAAAGTCAGACCTAATGGTGAAATTGATCTCCTTAGAGCACGATTGGTAGCAAAAGGATATACTTAGATATATGGGCTTGACTACAATGATACATTTTCTCCAGTGGCCTAAGTGACCATTGTCAGACATTTCCTTGCCATGGCAGTTATCCCTCATTAGTCTCTTCTTTAATTAGATATTAAAAATGTTTTTCTGCATGGTGATCTAAAACAGGAAGTGTACATGAAGCAACCTCATGGGTTTGTTCCTCAAAGGGAAGTTTTGTTTGGTTTGTAAGTTGCATAGATCTCTCTATGGTCTCAAATAATCTCCTCGTGCATGGTTCGGAAAGTTCAACCATATTGTTCAATCCTTTGGGTTGAAACGTAGCGAGGCAGATCACTCTGTTTTTTATTGTCACACTACCCCTGAAAAGTGTGTGTACTTAATATTGTACATTCATGATATAGCGATCATAGGAAATGATTCTATTAAAATATGTTTGTTAAAGGAACACTTATGCCATCATTTTCAGACTAAGGATCTTAGAAGTCTAAGATATTTTCTAGACATAGAGGAAGCCCAATCAAAGGAAGGAATTGTTGTCTCTTAAAGAAAATATGCTATATACATTCTTAAAGAGACAGGTATGGTGGTTTGTAAACCAATGGATTTTCCCATGGACCCAAAGCAGAAATTAATGACAGATCAAGGAGAAGTTTTCCCTGATCCTGAAACGTATAGAAGATTGGTTGGAAAGCTTATTTATCTTACTATAACCAAACCATATTTGTCCTTTATAGTTGGTGTTGTAAGTCAATTCATGAAAAATCCTTATGTTCTTCACTGAAATATTGTTATTCGTATTGTAAGGTATCTTAAAAAGGCTCCAAGAAAGGGGCTACTTTATAAAGATAAAGGGAATACCTAAGTTTTTGGATACTATGATGTTGATTGGGTCGGTTCTCCAATGGATAGACGCTTTACCACTGGGTATTGTGTTTTTTTTTTGCTGAAAATATTATCTCATAGAAAAGCAAAAGGCAAAATGTTGTTGTCTGATCATCTACAGAAGTTGAATATAGGGTAATGGCATCTCTTTCTTATGAACTTGTATGGGTAAAACAACTACTCCAAGAACTTAAATTTTGTGAGATCCAGATCCTGAAGATGTATTGTGATAATCAAGTTGCTCTCCACATTGCATCCAATCCAATATTCCACAAAAGAACTAAACACATAGAAATTGATTGTCATTTTATTCGAGAAAAGTTGTTATAAAAGAAATTTGTACTAAGTATGTTGGGTCAAATGATCAACTTGCAGATTTCTTAACTAGGTTCTCAAGGGGACCTTGAATTGAGTTTATATATTCCAAGCTCGAGATATACAATTTGTATGCTCCAACTTGAACGGGAGTGTTGAAATATGTAAGAAATATTACACTATATGAGTTGTATCTAGAATAGTCTAGAAGAGTCTTTTAATCTTCCCATTGTATTGGTTTTCTATCATTATAAATAGAATATCACAAGAGGGATCTTGAAAGCCCTCTAATTTTACATTATCTCTTTATTCTCAACTGTAGGTTTTTTGAAATTTTTGTAGTTATGGTTTTGCGTTGCAAATTCAAATCGCTCAACTATTATTAAGATCATATCCGGTCTGGTAGTACTTTTATTGAATCATATGCGAAGAAGGGGGAACTTTTAGGTTCTAAGGTGGTTGTTGAATGATGCAATTGCCATTTGTTAAGGCTCTCAACATTTCAATCTCTCTTAAAGTCTCCCTAAAGAGCCACTATACAGTTTGAGGAGGCAACAATGAGGTGACCTTTTTTATCCTTCAACATCTTCTCTAGACCATTTTTTATGACATCGAGTTAGTTCTAGAATTGCTAGAAAGTTTCTTCAAGTTTTGGAAAATAAATCCACTTAGGTGTTGTGGATAACAAGCACTAGTTAAAATCAACCAAAAATGTTGGTAAGCTCATTGATTCCTATCTTCAAGTGTTGCCAAGGGATGATAATAGTGTCAAAGTTTGTCTCTCCGACTGAAATTGTGCCAACTATCTGAAAGTGAATGTCTAAGCTTTTTTTTATTAGATATAATAAAGATGCTCAACATTTTAGCACTCTTTTTTAGGACCTTGAGATTTCAACTCTATACACTAACACATTTTCACATCAAAACTCTAAAATTACTTGAAAGATCTAAACAATTTTTTTTGCATAATGGAGTTTATTTATAGTTGCATAACGATCTTAATACAATATAAATTCCAATACTCATCAACAAGAACACAAATAAATTACAAGAGTATGATGTATGATGTTGTGCATGTATGAATTACAATTGGTGCAAGGAAATGTTTCATTCCTTGATTTCTTCTATGATTTGTTGTTTTACTTCTCAAGAGTGTGATGAATGATGTGCATGTATGACGTGGTGTTTTGGAATTATATTTCATATGATTAGCATGAGATGATAATATTGTGAGATAACATGTGAACTATGTGTGAGAATTTCATAAAGAAATTCATTTTGATGATAAAGTAATGTGTGTAGTGACTTAAGGATTCAAGTAAGGTTGCATCCTGACACTAATGAATTAGTCAAACTCACATAGAGTAGACTGATTCATATAGTAGGAGTAGCAGGAGGTCGTAGTCTTTGGCACAATAATGGCCTTAGATGTCTAACCTTATGTGTGGTAAGGTGAAACTCATTAGCAATGGCTCTGCAGAGTAGTAGAGACCACCACAAGTGTAAACAACCAATGAATATGATCTCATTACATGTATCTAGATAATCGAGTTAGAGGGTCTTTTATCATTTGCTATCACATGTTGTTTGTGCTCAAAATCTATTTACTTTTCTATTAAAATTATTTTTACTAGCTTACACTTCTTTCTTTCTGTGTTTGGTTTCTTTGTTGTGTTTTTCTTTTTGTAATGATCACTAATGTTAATGTGAGCAGATGTGGAGACCTTGACGATCGTTAAGATGGCAGAGATATTGTTGTTTAGACCAAGCTCATTACTACTTTTGAGCACCTTTTGAAAAACTGGTCGTATGTACTTCCTTGCTCTGTTGAGCAATCTTTTGCCAAATTGTTTTATATTTTAAGACATGTTATAACATTGTTCTTTGTCCATGGAACTTTGGTTGTTCTAGCACATATTGGGATGACAGTAATTATTAATTATAATATGCTTTCTGTCGTTGTTCTATATTACATTATAATGTGATGTTTTATTTATTAGAGTTTTCTATTAAATGAGTTGTAACAAGTTGTGAATAAGTGTATATGATGCAACCAGTCGGACAAACAAAAAAAAAAGAAAAAAAAATCATATTTTGAATTTTAATTTTTTTTATTTTTGTTGTATTTTTCAAATATAATTTTATTGTTAAATAAAAGTGAGCGTGTGATGTAAGCATGGGGATGGATCCAACAATTCTAACCGGTGCAAAAAATAGACAAAAGATAGAGGGGGTGTGGGATTATTACGTAAGAGAGTACACAAAAACAAATATGCAGCCCAGCAGCCCAAGTGAATAGGTAATAGGGAGGTGCGGTGAATAAAAATAGGAGTGCGGGAGTAAATAGGATCAGAATTAAGCCCAACTCAAAATAATTCTCAAAAACACAGAAACCCTCAAGTGGTTTCCTCCTCTCATGCGTGACCTGAACACACCTACCCACAGCCCCTACCACCGCCGTGCCACCCCATGGCTGACAAGAGTCAGCGTCGGCGACGCCGACCGCCGCCAAAAGAGTCGTTTGCGTCCGCGTCATCGTTTCCCCCTTATTCTTCCTTCTGCGTGCAAGTGACCAGCACCCTAACCCCAGTCACCGCTGCACCTCTGAAAGCCGCCAGATACGTCGCCGACGACGCCAATCGTGACCAGAAACCACACCGCCCGCACCGCAACGCTTATTTGTGTCTCGGCCTTATGCTGATTTGTGTGAAGACGAAAATGCAGATGCAAGATGAACGTGGTGAATTTATTGTGTATTTTCTGGTGTTGAATAATGCAGGGGCTGGAACATGATGGTGGACGAGAATGACAATGAAAGAAGGAATTGATGAATGAACGGTGTTATGTGTGAGTTGGATATTGGTAAAATGGAGGGAAAATCTGTGTCTGAGAGCAGCGTCTCTAGTATGTGTGGGTGAACGAAAATGAATGAATGAGGAGAATGGAGTAGTGATTGCAGCGGAGGTGAAGATGATTGGTGTTATGCGGATAAATCAATTCATACAATGATAAACGCAACACCAAATACACAACTAAAACAAGCTCAACTCAGACATTCCCATGGATTCAAGAGAAATTAGGGACACTTACTTGTAGAGGGAACAAGACGCACCAGTCGCTCCCTACTCCTCTTTCTCTGCCTTGGCTTCTCCTTCTTCCGTTGCGCTCTCTCTCTCTCTCTCTGCCAATGCTCAGACTTCTCTTTCTTGGCGATTTTTTGTGTTCTCAAGACCAGAGAGTGAAAAAATGATAGTGTTTTTTTCTGTGACCAAGAGGTTTTGAGTTTTTCCTCGTAACCGTGTATGTAGATGGGCGCAATACCAAAATGGCGATTCCCCTTCCTTCTGTGCAGTCACTGCATTTTTCTCTCACCAGATCAATTTTTCTTTGCCCGTGCCTCTCCCCTCCGTCCGTGTAGCATAACCATTTTTAAGATTATTTTTTATTTTCTGACAGTAATGCGGCGGACTCCCGTTCAGGCATGTCAACAGGGCAGAGACCGTTTTACTATTCCATATCCATCTTTATATGAAAAAAATTCATCATCATCCTTATATTCAGGATCAAAACCCAGTAATTTTTACCCGGTAACGGGTATAATCTCGTACTCGTACTCATATTTGTACCTATTTCTTTACTACTTCAATATAAATTTTAATTAATTTTTATAAACTAATAAAAAATTACGTTTAAGGAAACATAATATTATCAAATATTCAATATTATGATAATGATTGTTTCTTCGATATTAAATACTTTGAAATAAATTATAATTGTTTACATTTTAGATAGGAATACCAAATAAAATTTCATGACAACTAAAACATTTAATAAACTTGCAAACTACAAACATTAATGAATTCTAGTTGATAAAATTTAAAAAAAAAAATTAAAAAAATTTCAAGAAAACAAATATTCAAATTAAAATATATTTTAAATGTTTGTGTACTTCAATTTTTTCAAATTCTAATGAATATCTTCTTTTATACACTAATAAAAATGATAATACATCACCTAATCAAAATGTCGCAAACAACAAATAATAAACATAATAAAAAATTTTAACATAGATATGGTATCTTTTGAACTCCAATATATGTTGGATGGTAATAAAATAATATTCATGGCAATTACATTAAATTTTGATATTGTAGTAAATAAAAATTATTTATACAATTATAATGAAAAATTACAGTATGATTGATATATATAATGAGTTAGAAAATAAAAAATAATTAGATAAAATATACTGAAATAATATTCTACATGATGAAAATAAATAACAAATCAAAATTTTAAAAAATTAACAAATGTATGTCTTAAAAACAATTTGAAAAACTATTGAAAGAAATCGCACAAAGGAAAACGAATGTATAATCAAGGGTATGATAAGATGAAAAATACCTTAGATATCTAAGAACACTTTTCAAATATCAACATATATACTCAATGGTTGAGAAATAATTGTGTTAGCGAAACAAAAGAGTTCTTCAGATGAAACAAAAAATAATAAAAATAAGTAAAGAATTTTTTTATATTACCTAGTAAATGAAAGGTTTATGTTATTAGACACTTAAATAGAGAGTATTAAACATACTCATGTCAAAGGAGAATATACAATAAATATAAATATTAAAAAATAATATAAATATTCAAATATGAGACATAAATTTTTTTTAATTGACATACATCATTTTAACATAATCACATAAATGTTATGATAAGATGAAAAATATATTGGAGATGTGAATAAGTTTTATGACAAACCAAATAATTAGAAGAAATAAAAAATTAATATATATATATATATATATATATATATATATATATATATATTGTTATTTAATTAATTGTAAATATTTTAATAATTTAAATGATAA
>Ga0099823_1000487_pt1 | contig 26562 bp, 14 predicted proteins | sample CowpearedBW_FD_76831 | JGI IMG/M metagenome (GOLD analysis project Ga0099823, IMG submission 76831) | Root nodule microbial communities of legume samples collected from California, USA - Cow pea red BW | ecosystem: Host-associated > Plants > Roots > Nodule | place: USA: California | collected...
ATATATATATATATATATATATATATATATATATAACTACATTAAATATATAAATATTATACAATTAGTTATTTTTGTTTCTTCTTTTTATTGAGTTTATATGATATATTTATTATTATATGTAACCTTTTCTTTAATAATAAATGTTGACTAGTAAATTGTATTATTTCTTTATTTCTTTATCTCTTGATATCTAAGATTTTACATTTGTATTACGATATAAACTTACAGTAACTTTTAGCATAAAGAAATTAAAAGAGAATTATATATATGCTCTCTCCTGCAAAGACACAAAACCATGTCCATATTTACTTAGAGAAAGCGATATGATGTTTATAAGCAAAACATTATACAACTTAATTATATATAACACTATTCTATTTCTCTTGTTTTCTCCCTCTCTTATTTGTAGAAAAAACAAGTTGTATAATTTTAGAAAAGTATTAATATACATTCTTTAATTTTCCTAAACCCTGCAAACATCTAATAAAAATAACACTTTTAGTATAGTTTATTCATTTTAAATTATTATATTTTAATGTTTGATGAAGTTTAAAAATATTCCACGCATGCAGTCTTTAATTTTCATAAACCCTTTAAATATCTAATTACATAAATAAATTTTTTACTTTCATGGTTGATTCATTTTAAATTATTTATAATTTCATGTTTGATGATGTTTAACAAAAAATCAAGAGTGTATCTCTCATCGTGAATGTACAAATATAGCTTATTAAATAAATATTAAAAATCATGATTATGATAATTAGACAAAATTTTCTTTGACGAAATTCGACAAAATTTGTTTTTAACACTTATCAAACTTTTCTTTTTTTCTTTTCAAGTCACATCAAACCCTTTTTACATTTGCTAAGATTCTGACATGTGTGTATCCGTCAAAAGTTTGTCGACCAAACTTTGTTAAAAAATGATATTCCTAAAAATTAATAAAGAAAGTAAAAAGGAGAAAGAGAAGAATTTATTCTATAACTATTTTGTTTTAATTGTAACATACAGACATAGATAGATATATGTGGACCACCCGGTCTATCCAATGAAAACATAGCGGATGTGGCTATTGAACCTTGGTTTACATGTATGCATGCGTACTCAACAATGCAACTTTTACCCTTTCAAACCTTTCCATCTTCAGGAAAATATAGATATGGCTTTTCACTAACTATATATATTTTTTTGTTTCTTTTCAATTGAATATGCTAGCAGCTAGATAGATGCAGTGGAGCAAGAAGCTCCACAATAGTTAAAGTTTTGCCCATTATACGTTTATTATGTACAGGCACTTAAACAGTACTTGCAAGAGATGTTTTTAGCTAAGTACCTATAATTAGTATGTACCCAACAAAACCAATTCATAAAGCAGTCACTATTTCCACAATGCAATTGGGTAGCTAGAGTTTGATGTTGAAGCATTTTCCTGAGGCACCACCACCTCATGTTTGTCGAAATGTCTGAACTGTACATTGCAATTGCCGTTGTCCGTGCCGTGAAAGATATTGTCTTTGGATCCATCTTGACTGAGTTGTGAAGCAACGAACTTGTCAAGCACTCTCCAATCGGTTACTTGATCCATTGCTTGTTCATTGCAGTTGCCGTAGGTTGTCTGAAAGTTCATCTGCTGACCAATAACATGTTCTTCTTGTATGAGTAACGAGGGAAGCAGAGTGGTGGAGTGGTTCGCATGATCTAGAAGATATGGTGCCATGGGATTTGGGGTCATGGCTGAAGCAGATTGAAGCAGTTTTGGGCTCTCCAGAAGTGGAAGGAAGTGGTCACGAGGCACCTGGTAGGGCACATCTAGCTCTTTCTTGCAAGGATAAGGAAGCTGGTAGACCAAATTAGGTTGAGAATTCTGCTTCGGTGAGTCCATGTCTTGAATGAAAGATACTTGCTCATCGTACCAATTGGGAGAGTCGTGCTCGTTCACTTTCCGCATCGTTGTTACTCTCTTCTTGAATACTCTGCACACAACCCAACCATCTTCCTGCTTCATTCGTACAAGAAAGGACAAAACAATCGTTAGTTTACGAGGATGTGTTGAGAAAACTTACCAACAAGAAAGTTTCAGCTAGCTCATTATCAAATCTAGCAGTGTTTTTGATCAACAAAGGTGAAATATACTGAAAATGCTACATGCATATGCATGCATGCATATCGTTGGATTAATAACTATATGATAAACTGAATGTTGCTGTTTATTTTTCTATATGGTGATGCTTGTAAATGAAGATAAGTGAAAAAGTTGTTTATATTTTATGGAGTCTGAATTTTTTAAGACCAATTTTTTTTGCTGATTATAACTGAACTTGCCTGTGGAGTGCCATTTTCATCTGTTTCAAGGCGATATTCATGCATTATCCAATCTGACTTTTGTCCATTTGGTGCTCGACCTTTGTAAAAGACTAAGGTTTTCCTCATGCCTATGAGTTCATGTTTGGAATAGATTGCCTTGTCTCTTCCTGTTGCTTTCCAAAACCCAGCTGCAGTTGCTCTATTTGTGCGAGTTCCAGTTGGATACTTCTTGTCTTTATGGCTAAAGAAGTACCATTCATTTTGCTCTTCCGTTCCTATTCTGCAAATCTCTTTAAAGTTCAAAACAAAAACGAAGAACAATGAACAAGTTAATTCACAGTGTCTCTTTTCACCAATAAACTGCTCCTATTGAATTTAGATGCTATGAACTACTCTACCTTGAAGATCCCATGGCTCAATTTTGTAGAGGTCAACATCTTTTATCACATCCAGGTCAATCCTCCTTGAAGCCACTTTCTTCCTAAGGTAGTAATCAACGAGTTCTTCATCCGTTGGATGGAACCTAAAACCGGGGGGAACATGAGTGAAACTGTCCATGTTCTCCTCAGTTGATTCCTGCAAATTAAATTGAATATTATTAATTTCCAACAAGTTAGATTACACCAAATATAGTTATAATATTAATTTCCTCTTGAAACCAGGTAACAGGATCATGAACATCAAGATTCACTATCATAGTGTTTAGGATCGCCACACCAAATATCTGTCCGCCAAGGTGACTTGAGCCATTCAAATTGGCAGGGCAAATAACTGTTCTCTTGCACTTTGACATGACAAAGTTGATCATTATATTGAATTTTTCACCCTTCGTGAATAATTAAAACAAAAAAATAGTGTGCCATTGCTCAGTTCCTTTTCTTTCTTTTTGGTTTAATAATGCTTTCCCCAAACTTATTGACAGTAAGCATGATTAGAGTGAGTTAAAAGTGGTTTTCCATTCATTAGTTTTAACCTATAATAGTAACTTTTGAAAACTAGGGAATGAGGTTTCCAAGTTAACATTTTGGCAGTCGATCAATCTAAAACTAGTTTTAATTGACTTATATGAATTTCACTGTCAAATTACCTAAATTATCTCCCTTTTTTCCTCCTCTCTTGCTGTCTTTCTGTTGTAGCAAGAAAAGGTGGGAAAAGAATAAATCATATACTTAACCGTACATCTCAACACAATGCGAATGCGTTGAAAGCAATAAAGTTTATGGATCAGATAGTGAATATATCGGAAAAGAAGAATAGAATTGAATTGGTATATAATATATAGAGAAAAGGCATGACCATGATGATTATGCGTGCGAAACACTCACATAGTCAACACACATGCGATAGGAGACATGCACAAGACTTACTAGTCCTAGATCAACATATACAAGTGATTGTCACTCATTCTGATTGCCACTATAATATATGACCCATGCTTATAAAGGGATAAAGTTCATGAACCTTCTTATAATGTCTAACAGTATATATGCTTAAACTTAAACAAGATATCATATAGAAAACAAAATAAGCCTCCTTCGAGGTTGGAGAAAACAAACTAATGAAAACAAACCCCTTTTGAATATGTTGAGTTTAAGATCTGTAAAGATAGAACTCTACACAACACTTCTTTTTTTGGGTTATGTCGAAGTCTCCATGCTACTTCTTTCTATATCTTATGTGCAAGTGGTTTAGTCTTCAAGACAAAGCAAAGAAAATTAAAAAAAAAAAAAAAGAATTAGACAGAAAATGTAAGAAAGCTCACAGATCAAGCTAGTCTTCACGGATCTGGGTACGGTGGTTCTGTCAGAAATCTTCCTCCAAAATGGGTTGGTGTTTATATGCACCGAGATGAAAGTGGTGCTGTGTGGTGATATGTCTCCAAAATATATAGAGGAAGCTCCTAAATCATAGACAAAGATTTTCAACGCAATAAAAGCACTGAAAAAGGTCGAAATAGTAACAAACACAAGTCCTCGGGAACAGAACCCGTCGACTTTTTCTGTTAGCTAGCTTTTTGTTCTCTCCCAAAGAAACAAACAACAACCTGTGTTAGTGTTTTACTTGTGGGATCGGATCCCGAGGAAAAAGGCATATAAGAAGAACAGAAAGCAGCGATGAACGCTTGTCTTTGTTTCTGGAAAGGAAAAGTAGGTTAAATAAGAAGGAAAACAGTAACACAGAAAAATAAAACCCTAACAATATACATGTTTCTGTCTGGTTTCTGGCAAACAATACAAGATATATAAGACGAACAAGATCTCAGTGTCGGTCAGGCTGAATTGGTGGGAAAGTTTTGTGAGTCACAGAAATGGAAGAGGTGGAAGGAAATGGTTGTGTAGTGCCACCTCAACCTGAAACTGAAAGAGATTCAACCCTACCAACACCAAGTGAACAACTTTGTTTTCACTCGGCAAAAGGGTGTCTTTCTATGTATCTATGAAGCTTTGCATAGAGTAAAGAGTTGAGAGAGGAAAGTGTGAAACGGTGAAGGAAGAGAGGAAGTAGCAGCTGAGAGGAATCACGAATCTTAAAGGGTTTCCACAAGGCACTAAAAAGAGTAAAAAAATTTGGTGGTGACGTAATGGAACAGCCAAGGGCTCTGGCTTTTGGGAAAAAAGGCATGCACACACAAATGAGGCATGGTGGCCCCCTCCTTCATTCTTAGTCCCTACCATTTCCACCACCTTCCATTCTCAACTGTAATTAAATTCTCATCATGCTCTCTATTGGAAGTGACACTATGGATCTCATATATGCCAAATCTTCTCAACAAAACCAACACATTCTTCATCTTCTTCTTCTTCTTCTTGTCCCTTTCTTCTTAATTCTCTGTCACTGTTCATGCTTGTTTGCCTTGCATTCTGCTATTAACCATATATATATACCAGTAGTTACAACATGTGTATTCATTCATTCATTTACCTGGTTAATGTCAAAGTTGTTCTTGTAATTATTGTATCAGAGTAAATGTCTTTAAAGTCATAATTATTTCATTTGTCTTGAACCAGACAAAAGAAGAGAAGCAAACATTTTCTTTTTCTTATTTATTGTTAGTTTAGCAAAATAGAAGTATTAGGGCACAATGATGCTTTTTGATTTTAAAAAAAATATGGTATTAGTGTATAATCAAATGGCATGATTTCATTATTACAATTAGATGTAACTAATTTTGTTGCGACCAATGCGTTTCCATCACACTATCGAGGGTCATAATTGATGTTATATCTATAGTTGCACGTCTCACTGTCACAGGTGGTGAACTCATTACGGAACTCAGTCCCCGTCCCGTTCTCTCAGACTTCACATGCTTCATCTACGGCTAGCAATGTATGTATGCATGAATTCCCAGTTCTTTGCATTTAGACACTAGATGTTAACATCCACTTTTTTTTTTTTTTTCGTTTTAAACCATAAAACCATTTTAATTATGAAATTAATTGCTTGCACGTGTAATAACTTTTATTTCTATCTGTACATAAGAAAATAACTGTTTATGTTTTATTTGGGCATGTTGTATATAATCATTTCGGTGAAATTTTATTAGAATACGTTCACGTGTTTGTAATGTTAGACACCAGAGAAATTAAACAAAATAGAAATATAGTTTGATAAACAAACATAAAAGTATTTACGATGAGTGACAGAAATAAATGAGGAAAGTACATTATAAAACTTAATACATTATTAACAAATTATTACAAACTATGCACATAAAAAAAAATGGTTACTTTCGGTACCCATTTTGCAAATATTGTGAGGTCCTTGAATTGTAATTGTGAAATATTACTTTTAGTAGTACCAGAAGAAGAGTAGAGCAACACTTTTGTTTAAAAGCAAAGCGGCTAAGCTAGCCGGGTGGGTATGCAAAGCCGAGCAAGCCGAGCCGGTGAGTGAGAGCAGTGTGGTGGAATGTGGGACCCACCTAAGTTTGATGGCTGAGTGTACGTAGCGGCTCGTGGTCCGGCGTGAGCTAGCCCAAATGATTAGCATTGCAAGTTGGGCTGAGTTGTGCGGAGCCCACTAAGGTAAGTGGGCCCAAGACGTGGTCCGTCTCGGCTTTTTTTGTTGGGAATTGGGAAATTGATCTTCCACACTCGACACACCCTTTAGTGCAACAACACGTGCAATTTTAGGGCAGTGCCATTCATAATACCAATACAAACTTATTACTCACAACCTAATTATTCTTGTGGGTGTTTTCTTCAACCAAAATATTAATTACTTTGTCTTTTTAGCAAGAAAATATTAAAAATAATGGTGCAAAACTTAAGGACAAAAACGAATATGGATATAGGAACAAAACAAGGATTGTGGAAAAGGCTATGTTATAATTGGGTTTTGTGTGAGCGTGGGTATTATTTGCACCTCACAATAATAATACCACCAATAACTAAGAAATCTTCAAGGAATGAATCACCCATTAATCAATCTTAAAAAAAAAAATAAATAAATAAATAAGAAAAATTGTAGTTGACTTTATAATGTGGGGTTGTGATTGAATGAAGTGGACCCTGTGATGAATCATCACTTGTGGGTGACGTGGCAAGGCAACCAATGGTGTTGGATGCGGCTTCTCAAATGCACATAGGGCCCCACCTCTGATATCACTACCTCGTTTACATCATGGATGTTTCGCACCATCCTAGGGTTCCTATTGGTTGCTTCTCTTCCACACTTTTATGCTATCCCACATGACAGTGTTGCCCTTTACACCACCCTTTATTTCCAAGGACCTTCGTCAGGTTTTGTGCCCTTCAGAGAGGGTAAAATGGGAATGTAGAGTTCCAAAATATATCACAAGAGCATGAAGAGTGTCGATACATACAGGTATGGTATACGGTACATGTGCAAACAGAAAAATAATTTCTAATCATGTTATATGTGACTATGATATACTCTGTACAGAAACTTTTATACCAAAATTTAGATAGTGTTATGAAGAATTTAATTCAATATCATAAAATTAGATCGGTATTTATTTATATATTATAAGTTTGTTTTATTTTTTATCAATAAAGATCTCTAACACATTTATTTATTATGAAACTAGACATTAGTGAATGGTTTGATAAGGGTCTTATAACAAGTGAAATCATAGACTCAGCAAACAATAAATATTACTACCATTAGTAATTCAAGTGTGAGTCTAAGTCCCATATTGGTTAAAAATAAGAAAATGAAGTACTATATAAGGATAAAGACCCATAAACTCATCGTCTTAACTGAGAATGGTGTCAATGCCTTATGTGATTAAGGCTCAGGTCTCATTAGTGATTTATGATTCATGGTAAACACGAGATATGAAGAAAAGGAAAGAATTTGTTTTTAAAAAACTGAAACGAAGAGAAGGATCAGGTGGTTTTTGTTGGGTGACAAAGATGAAAATATGGACACCGTTGACATGGTTCTAGGAAACAAAGCAGTGTGGAGAGTATATTATTTTATTTTCCGTGGGGGAACCTAGAGGCCATTACTCATTTACAAGAACAAGAAGATGAAGCTTCCATGTGAATGGAAAAAAGTATTGGGTCGTCTATGTCTGTTGAACAAAGTCATCATTTTTCATAAGACACTTGGAGAAATGAATGATCCTCGTATCAGAGTGAGCCCAGAAAAACATGAGTGAGTTGTTAAAAGAGAAGAAGAAAAGATTATTTATGTGTGTGTATTCAGGATTTGTCAACTTATTTCATGAATGAAAGAAAAGGTCGTGGAAGTAGGCTCTGGGGTTAATGATTTTAATAATTGTGTTAATTTTGCAGTTTCCACAGTGTCATCACCTTGTTTTCAGAAAATGGTATTACCTAATATAAAGTTAGATGATTACATGTTGATTTATGGTGTGCCACCTTAAAAATGATAAAACCAATTATAACCGTAATAATATGAATACGATATAGATAGGATTAGAAGAAGAGTGTTTAGAATCATATTCAATAACTTTAGAGTACAGTGACTTATGCAATAAATTAATTGGTATTATTTTATTTTATTTTGGCTGTGTTTATGGTGTGAGCTCTTCATTATGTCATGCTCTCGTAGTAAAATGCGTGGAAAAATATTTTGAAGTCGTAATATAACCTTTCAATTACTGAAAAACTATAGTCATAATTAATTACATTGCTATTGATATCTAACTAAACATTATAATAGAGACGGCAATGAAATAGCTTCACTAGCTACAACTTTTGAAAAATAAAATAAAATAAAATAAAAATAAAAATAAAAATAAAAATAGAGCTACGCTTGACTTTTATCTATCGTATATATAATTAGTTAAAGGTCAACTTTTAAATGGAGAGATACTTTGTCCATAACTTATAAGGTCATGATCCCACTCGTTGTATGGTTAGTAAACTTTAGATTTTTTTTTTTACTAATTAATAATATTTTAAAAATGAATAATAAAATATTTTGTAAAAGGTCTTACATTTAACATTTTCTATATATTTGTGCATGAATAAGAACCCTTCTTAATTTCAAGTGCTACATTTGTCACACATACAAATTTATTAATATTCACTGGTTTATGGCATGTGATTTCTCGCAAAATTGATGCTATGTTTAAAGTTAAACAAACACACACTGAATATTTTATGCCCTTTCAGCTAAAGATTAGAAAAATTGTTAGAATCACTTCATTAATTAATTTCCATGCACCATACTTATCAAATATCATAATAACCGTTAGGCAACGACGGTGATGTTTACCTGAAAATTGTTCTGAATAGTCTCGACTCATGGACACTAAAAAAATATTATGGGTAATCAAATTAGTTAAAGGAAATTAAATTAAAAAAATAGTTTATGCCCACCAAATTGAAACTAAAAACTCATTCATGCAAACCCAACTATGAAGAGGAAAAAAAGAAAAAAAAATATAATTCATATAATAAATTTATAGAAAATTTTGGTATAATATTTTGGAAGAAACTAAGATTGTAGAAACACAAGCTCTCAAAGTGCATGCTTTCTTTATTCCTCCATTCCTGTGTCAACATTCTTTCTGTTTTTCTTTTTCTATGAATCTTCTTTGTTAGTTACGCATGCAAATTAATGCTTTCTTGCTTATCTTTTTAAGATAACCATAATCCGTACGTTTCACGTTCTTGGCCTTTTCCATGGAAATACGCTTGTTTAAGGTTGTCTATTTAACGCTCTTTTGTATGATATTGATGCATGTATGTATAATGAGTTAGTTAACCCTTTCCTCTTCTTCCAAGCAATATTCAGTAGACAGAGAGAACATGGGTTTTCCGCAAAGGTTAAGGTTAGTGTTGATGATAAAAGTGTTGTTATTGATGAGTTGTGTAAATGTAAGGGGTTTGCAGCATAATTATGGAGAAGCCTTGTCAAAGAGCATATTATTCTTTGAAGGTCAGAGATCAGGGAAGCTGCCACCAACACAGAGAATGACTTGGAGGAAGGATTCTGCACTTCATGATCTCTATCTTCTCCCCCCACATACTCCTACTGCATTTCCTTTCCCTCACAAAGTAATTACTCCACTTTCACTTCTTCTATTCCATCATTTCTCTCCTATTTTCTTCGTGACTACATCGATTAGAAATAAGATAAATATATATAATATATAATGTATCAGTTATAGTTATGATCATTAAGAGATTGTGATTTTATATGGTTATATGATATTAGTATTACACATTTGACACCAATTTGACACAAAAACTTTAAGGAAATAGTGTTATAAGTCCTTATTCTTATATAATGTTTAATTTTATCTAATGTGAGACTTTGACTCACACTTGGACTATTCTAAACAGTTTTATGATTATGGGATTTAGTCCTAATACTCTTTATCTTCCATTGCAATGCTCCGTTGTACTCTTTCTCGACACACAAGAGACACAATTATAATACGTAACTTGGCCCTAATGGGAAAATATGGTGCATGATATTATAAGGGTTAAATGGCTCTTTGTTTTGTCATAAGACTCGTTTAAAGTTAGAATTAGGTTTAGGAAATTGGAAATAAATGTGAAGAAGCATAGGGAATGGTATTGGCTTTGGAACTCGGTTTTCGATGAATTTGATATGAATAAATTAAGTGATTAAGAAGATGATTAAGAAGATGATTTGGCAATGCAATGAATGACCCATGATGATGAACACGTAACAGGTTGACTTGGTTGGGGGTTACTACGATGCTGGTGACAACGTGAAATTCAACTTTCCAATGGCATTTTCAACGACGATGCTGGCGTGGAGTGTAATCGAGTTCGGAAAATTCATGGGTCCAGATCTTAAACATGCATTAGACGCTATTCGTTGGGGCACGGAGTATTTTCTGAAAGCCACAAGCATCCCTGGAATAGTGTTTGCACAAGTTGGTGACCCTTATGCTGATCATAACTGCTGGGAGAGACCTGAAGACATGGACACCCCCAGAACAGCCTTTGCTGTTAGCAGGGACCACCCTGGCTCTGAAGTTTCTGCAGAGATTGCAGCAGCACTTGCAGCTTCTTCTATTGTGTTCAGGAAATATCACACTGCTTATTCTGCAAGACTTCTTCAAAGAGCCATAATGGTATAAATATTTATCCATACAACTTCAGGAATTCAAGTGTGAGTCTAAATTGTACATTGACTAAAAATGAGAAAGTAGAGTACTATATAAAAATAAAGACCCATAAATTCATTGGTTTTGGATTGAGAGTGGTGTCAATACCTTATATGGTTGGACTCAGGTCTCATTGGTGTTTGATCTCCCCAAAAACCTAACAACACATTCGATACTTAATTTATAGATTTTTCTTCGGAATCAGGTTTTCGAATTTGCTGATAGATACAGAGGATCATACAATGACAGTCTGGGAGAGTGGGTATGCCCATTCTATTGTGATTTTGGTGGCTACCTGGTATGTCAAGATTCTAGTGTTACAAACATTGCCAATGGTTTTAGAAAGAAATTGCTTACATAATCTTTCGATGATGTATATAATAACATAGGACGAATTGGTGTGGGGAGCAGCATGGTTGTTGAAGGCTACTAAGCGCCCTTATTACTTGGATTACATTCATCAAAATATTCATAATCTGAAAAACTTTGCTGAATTTGGATGGGACACGAAGGACGCTGGCATCAACGTGCTTCTTTCAAAGGTATATATAGAAATGTATGTAACTTAATGATTCTTCCGATATTAGTCTAAGTTTCATAAATAGAGCACTTATAAGATCCAAATTTATTGTCTTAAAATTTTGGGTTAAGAATGGTATTAATATATTTTATGTGATTGAACTCAAGTCTCATTTCGGTGATCTTCCTTCTCTTTACACCTAACAGATTCTTTATGATTTTCTGACCATGATCACTGGCAGCTTCTAATTAATAGCAGCTCAAATTCTAAGCCTTTCATCTTCAATGCGGACAAGTTTGTGTGTGGTGTGGTGCCTGAATCACCTTCAGTATCAGTCAAATACTCTCCTGGTATATTAATTAATTACACATAAATCTAAAGCTTATATAAACACATTACTGTACATTCGATCCTATGATTGGCAAGTTTGCATCATTGGATTCAGAATCTTTTCCTGTTGATTATTTGACACAATTAATTACATTTTTGAGAAATTAATTAGGTGGCCTTCTATTCAAGCCTGGGGGAAGTAACTTACAGCATACAACAGCAATCTCGTTCCTGTTTCTGGTTTATGCTGGCTATATGAAGAAGACAAACAAAGAGATTGACTGTGGTGGAGAAGTTTTTGCTTCTCCAACCCGACTTAAACAAATAGCAAGAAGCCAGGTATATATTTTCGTGAGTGCAATCTATGTAATGTAGCAGAGAATAATCATAAGAACTAAAAAAAAGTAAATAACATAATTGATGGTGCAGGTGGATTACATACTGGGAAGCAATCCACTCAATATGTCATACATGATTGGATATGGAGCAAAATACCCTGAAAAAATACATCATCGTGCGTCGTCATTGCCATCCGTGGATGAGTACCCTCCTCACATTGGTTGTAAAGAAGGATCATTTTATTTTGAAAGCCAAAATCCAAATTCCAATTTGCTCGCAGGAGCTGTTGTGGGAGGACCTTATTCGAACGATTTATACGCAGATTCTCGAGTAGATTTTGCACACTCTGAACCTACAACATACATCAATGCACCCCTTGTGGGTGTTTTTGCCTACTTCAATTCACATTCATCCTAAACAACCAAACTCTTTCCTAATTTCTTTCTAACTTCTATTAATAATAAATACTATTTGTCTTAATTTCAGTATTCCTTCCCGATTTTCTTTTCATGTTTGCTAGAGACACCCAACAAAATTTCAACCGTCGTCAGACATGTTTATTCTTGAGTTACTGAAGAAGTTAAAAAAACCAGCATGTCCCGTGCACCCACCACCACAATTCAAAACCAACATCAGCTTCAACACCTCACCATCATCACAATTTATATTCTCAATATGTTTTTAGTTATTCAAATCAAATTGGATCTTATAATATGAAAATATAAAATGAAAACTTACTATAATACCATAATATATCATAGTAATTTGCTATAAATTTAATTTATCATTGGAGGAATCTAACTTCAATAATATAATTTTGCAAACTATGCGATCACACCATAAATATTTTCCACAAAAATAAAGGTATTTTTTTTATCAAATTGGAGTAATTTGCTCATGAAATTATAATCCAACATTTAAAAAAATTGCTATCAACTTAAAAAAATTTGAGTGGATTTAATTTGAAGTCACGCCGACAATTTATTTGATTCTATGTATACAAAAAATATAACTCCTATTTAAATCTAAGAAAAATATAAAAATAAAGTCAAAATGATAAGATAATATAATAATTTGGAGAAATAATGATTTGGTTGGGGTTAGAAGGAAGGGTGGTAGAGGTCGTTTTCGATTCCCCCGGTGTCAAAAACTTGGCTCGTAATACCAGTTCCAGCAAAACGTCTGACAGTATCACTCGGCAAACTTGCATTTTGAAACTGTGGAAGATAAATGGAATCTCCAGTACTATATTGATCAACAATGGCTTCACCTATGTTATCTCCACCTTGTTGTATTGAATGAGAACCATGATCCACATTCATACCAAAGTTGTAATTCTGGGAGACAAAAGTTGGATTTCCAGAAATTATTGTGGAAGATGGTTGAAAGTTCAGTGGATACATTTGATTATGATGCATATCATTTATCTTAAGCATAGTGGGATTGTGAACTAGCGATGTATCATTATCTAGAGTTCCCAGTTGAGAATTTTGGATATTGGCAATGTTAGTAAAGGTTGCAAAAGGATGATGATCATTTGCCAAAGCTTGCTCTACATGAAAATTGTCAACAAGTTGCTCTTTTGAAAAATTTTCGGTAATGGCAATGTTACCAAATCTTGCTAAAGGATTATCATGTGCCAAAGCTTCCTCTTCCATGTTACCTATAAAACCAGGATGAAAATTTGTCATTGGAGTAGCAAAACAAGGTTGGAAGTGAACTCTTTCAACTGCACACATCCTTGGTTCTGTGTTCCATGACATGTCATTCTGTGGTGGTTGTTGTTGCTCTATTTGTGTCCCTGAAACTAACGACATGTCATGTTGTTGTGGTTGCGGTTGCTGATGCGCTATTTGTCTCCATGGAAACAATGGCATGTCATTTTGTTGTGGTTGTGGTTGCTCTATTTGTATCTGTGAAACGAGAGACATGTCATTCTGTTGTGGATGTTGTTGTATTTGTCTCGCTGAGTCGAATGACATGTCATTATGTTGCTGTTGCTCTTTCTGTTTCTGCTGTCTCAAAGAGTTTCTGTATTTCTGGCCATCAAAAATTTCAATTCACATTTAGCCACTATGAGTAGCAACAAAATAATGATGAAATATAAAAAGAAAATAAAATGTACATAGAAACTAACCTGCAAATGACTAGCAACATGTCCTCTTTCCAAACCAGGGACATTCATGGCTACAAGAATTTTCTTTGGGACAACATCTAAAACAAATAAAGTAAAAAAAAGTGAAACTGTGAATACCAACGAAGAGATGCAAATATTGATGAATAGAGAAAAACAACACATCATACTTTCAATTCCAATTTTTTGGATAGCATTGAGAAAAACACCATGCAGTTTTTCATCCCATACAACACGACGAGGCTTCTTGGCTGGGGGTGAATTACATGATTCATCAACATCATGGCCTTCTTCGAAATTGTTATTGCTCCTACGAAGCATCGATGAAGCCAAATCAGAATTATCACTTATTCCTCTTATTAAGCAACCAGTATCCTTTTGCGACGGATCTTCACTTGTGCACTTCCACAAACTCTTCAGCTGGAACTCATTCAAAGGTTTAGTCCAATAATCATGAGCTCCAAGTTTGAGCGCTCTCACTCTGGAAGCCCCACTATCATTCGAAGACATCACTGCAAATAATTCTTTATCAGTAAAACAAGTAAAAAACTCGAAAACTTGAGTGAAATATATAGGACTAGTTGCTTACATATCAGAGGAACATTAATTTGTTCTTTTTTGAGAAAATTTAGAAATTCATAGCCATCCATGATCGGCATATCAACCTCTATGAGTATATAATCAATACACACTTTTCTTTCCTTTAATGCATTCACAGTAGTTAGAGATTCAGAGGATGCCAGAACTGCACACAACATTAAAACCATCAACATGAGAAAAAATAAACCTATCTCTTAAGAAATAATTATGAATAAAATATGTATATCTAACCTTGAACACCATCTTGGTTGCATGTTTTCGTGATGAATTGAAGAACGGTTAAGTCAGTGTCGATGGCAAGAATAGTGATAGTTGATGGGACTTGAAGAAGTGTGCCCTGAATGTGAATTGCAGAAGAAGAAATATTGGCCATGGCTTTGCAGTGTCACCTTAGAATGCAGAGAAAGAAAGCAAGTGAAAGAAAAAGATGTGTAAAGTAAGGTTCGTTAACATGTAATTTATAACACTCAAAGTCAACAGAAGCCATCATCTTTTAATTTGTAAATCATATTTCTCATTTATCTATCTTTATCTTTATCTATATCTATATCTATATCTATATCTATATCAATATAAAAATAAATAAAAATTACAGCTAAGAGAGTACCTTTTCAATAATAATAATAATAATAATAATAATAATAATATTTAGCTCAACTAATAATATGTTTAATAAATGACTATCAACTTATTGTATAAGTGATATGATTAATTAGAGATGAATGTGGATATATATTTATCTTTTTGAACAAAAATAACTCCGGTCAAAAAAATTATATATATGGCAAATTTGAAAAATTAAAAAAAAATTAAAGTTGGAATCGGTTAATTTAAGAAATACTGAACTAAAATCTTAAAATTTCAAATAAGAGAAGATAAAATTAAAAAATATATTTTATTAGTAAATTAAAAATTAATAAAATATTGTAATATGATGCATTACATCTACAATTCTTATTAATCAAAAGATTATTAAGTATGATGTATTAAAATATATTTAAGATTTGTAAAAAAATATTAGATTTATATTAAAGTTAAAAAAATTACTAAAATTATCGGTAGATAAATTGTTCATTGTTGATAAAAGACCTTCAAAAGTTAATGTTCTGAATTTTACTTAATGTCATTCAAATGTTATATTTTAGTATATAAACGAGTATTCTTATTATCGTGAGAAATATTTCTCAATTATATTAAAAAGATATCATTTTTAAATAAATTTCTGTTAAACTAGAGAAAGTTTTAAAATTATAATAAAAAATAAAATAAAACTGAACTTTTTTACAAGAAACGATAGGTAGATTTTGTAAAAAGATTCAATTTAGAAAAAAAAAACAAATTAGTTAGTTGATTAGTTGGTTTCTAAATGAAGAGAATTACTAGATGTAAGGTTATCTTCTACATCAACTGGCTAGTTACAACAGTTATTATTTACATTTAGCGTATTGAATTCTTTTAGATTTAGTTCCTGTTAATAAAATAATGTTATATTTTAACAGGTGGATTTTTAAGTAAATATCAACAAAAATTTGCTACTATTAATTTATTATATTAACTTTAATGTAATCTATTCATATATTTATTTATCTTTTTTTAATATTAAATAGTTTGACTATACAAAGAGTCGGGCGTTTAAATTATTAAAAATCAATTCATACCCTTGACGTCTTATAGCAAAATAAATTTATAAATAAGCAATCATAAATTATACATTACAAAGGTCTATAATTATGTAACTTGGAATTTAAATTTATCTTATAATGGTAAGACAACAAAAATAAATAACAACACATACATTTGAAAACCTCTTAATATGTTTCAATACTTAACATGATTTTCAAAAATTGAAAGAGTGCAAGTAAATCAACATGTTATGTGTGTTATTGATGATTTAATATTTATTTTTTGATTAAAAAAATACATATACATAAGTAAGTAATATATATCACGTTACTGTATTCAGTTTAAGTATTAAAATTGAAATTTGTGGCTTAATTAACCCGTACATGAACAAATTTGGTTTAATTTAATTTAAACCCTAAACAAATTTAATCTAAAATGATTGAATAACTTTGGTGGTATCGACATTGCAGATAACATGTAATGTAACTAAAAATATTTTTCATTCTCATATTTTAAGAATTAAAAGTATGATATAATGTAATTAAAATGTTTGTTTTGTTGATTAGACTAATGTATTATTCAAATAGGTATCCAGTTATCACGATTAAAAAATATTAATTAGTTTCTTTTTGAAAACCTCTTAAAAAATAGGAAATTTTATTCGGTGGAGTAAAAAATTGCATAATACTTCAATTTTACACAAGAATATATCTTAGCTTATATATGATACTAATTGATGTATTTTATAGAAACAATATTGATATCGGATATTGAACAATTTTGTGACTTAACCCGTACATGAATAAATTTAGTTTAATTTAAACATTAAAGAAATGATGGGATTATAATTAACTTTGCTTCTATCGACTTTGCTGATAGCATGTGCCTGTATTCCAATAAAAATATTTTTTAAAACTTTTTGAGACTCAAACTTTTATAATTAAAAGTAGAAGTGACAAAACGGATCAGTTCCGCCTGTTTTGACCCGGTCTGTATGTGACTCATTAAAATGGATCAGGTCGGACTGGCCCGTCAAACAAAAATAGGCCAATAATCACAACCCGTCCTATATAAGACGGACTAACGGGTCGGAGCGGGCTGGCCCGTCCAATTTTTTTTTTTTTTAAAAAGTTTTTTAATTTGTTTTTAAATATTTTAAATTTTTTATTTTGTAAATTTGTTTATATATACATCTAAATTATTATTAAAGTCATATTTAATCAAATAAAATATTTTTAAACTTTTAATTTATTAGTTAATGTTTTTAATTAGATAAGTTAAAATAACTATTAAATTTACATATTAAATTATTCAATTATAACTAACAATTCAAACTTAATTTGTAGGTGTTAATGATTTAAATTACAATATTATTATATTTTTATACATTTAAAATATATAATATAAAAATTTAATTTTTTTAATTACTTTTATTTTATCTTATCTTCTTAAAACGGGTCAACGGACCAGGACGGGTTGACCCGTCAAGTTGACAGGTTGGACGGAATGAGTCAGAACGAACTGACAGGTTGAAATGTTCAATCTAACCCGTTCCCTTTAACACAGGCTGACGGGCTGGCCCGTTTGATCCAACCCGTTTTTTCACCCCTAACTAAAAGTGTATTACTATTATTCAAATGATTACTTTGTTGATTAAATTAATATATTCTTCAAATAGGCATCAAGTCATCAGGATTATAAAATATATTGATTAGTTTATTTTTCAAAACCTATCAAAAAAAATAGAAAATTTTAATCGATGAAGTAAGTGCTTCAATTTTAAATAGGAATATCTTTGCTTGATTATAATATTAATTGAAGTATTATTTTTTTTTCTATAAAAGCGCTATTGATATTAAATATTAAAATTTTGTGAATAATTAATTTCAGTTGAGTAATCTATTATCTTTAATAAAATTTAATATTTTAATTATACTTTATTCTATTTTCAAAATTGGAATCTCATATCTTAGTTTTATGAATAAGAAATACTCAATTATAAAACTAATATGGCAAATTTCATATATGTCTTAACTTAAGATGAATATTGATAGTCTATTTAAGAATTATTTTAATCTGACTTCTAATATTTTTAGAAGAAGTTAGGATAAATATGAGTATTTATACCTGATTTATATTTATGGTGGTCATAAATGGACTTTGAATATGAGTTTGAAATGTCAACCCTTTTTTAATAATGTCTAACAAAATTTTATTTTAAATAAGAAATATTTTTAAATATTTTTTTCTTTTTTAAAATGTAATAAAAGGAATAAATTCAATTAGTTTCATTGCTTATTTTCTTTTAATTTAAAACTTAAATTTAATAAAATTCATACTTTTGATAAAATGTAATAATTGTGAATATTATAAAAAGGAGAAAATATCTCTCCTACTAATTATTTCTTGTTAAATATAGGTTTACTTCTTTACAAGAAAATTTCTAACATCCATTTTAATAACAAAAATAATTACTCAGATCAATTTAAGATTATTAATAATGAGAACATATTGAAAAATACTTTTTTCGTGTAATTTTTTAAAATAATTAATAAAAAATTTGATATTTTTTATCAATAATTGATATATTTATATTTATAAATACGATATTTAAAGTACTCTCTAGTCGGTATCCATACAATATGGTAGTTTTACATAAAGATTGCTAATATATTACTATTGGTCAAATAATAATGAATACGTAAAATAATATTTCGTAATATTTTAGAATTTAACTTTGGCATAAATTAATTTTAATTTTTGAAAGTAAGAAGTTTACTCTCGTCCTAAAATAATTTACATCATAATTTATCTCATTCTCAAAATATTCATAAAAAATAAGTACTGTATCCTCTTATTGCATTCAGCATTCCCTTATCATAATATTTTTACTTCTTATAAAAAGTATTTAAAAAAGATGAAGAGTGTAGTACTTTTTTCATTTTTGTGTATTCTTAATTATACATAGAAAATAGTGTATTTAATGTAAAATAACGTATGCAATCATAATGTTTATGCTTTAAGAATAAGTAAAATATGTAAGAAATTGAGAAAACAATAAGAAAAATAAAAGGGAAGAGTAATTTGACCAAAAATCCACTTATGTAGAAAGAAATAAAAAGTGACGACACTTGAAAATCGCTATGTTACAAATATGATACTTTAATATTACCAATATTCGTTTAATTATTAATTGATTTGATATTCTATATTATATTTCATAATTTCTAATTGATTGATAGTGTAAAACTTCCGAATAATCTAATTAATTGATGGAAACAATTTTTGACAATGACTTAAATAGGTTCACAGGTTAGTCTTAAGATGCAAAGAAAGGAAAGAAATTTAAGTAATTAATTGTCATAAATGTTTCAATATAATTTATTTTTTCTCTCTACTTGTATATGGTTATTTATATATTGTGACAGAGTAGAATACACCATCTGTAATTGGTAGAACAGCATAGCCATTAGCCATGTCGAAAGTGTCATGTATAGTAAAAATGATAATGGTAACGATGATGGTGATGACAGTTACAAGAGCAGCTTCAATAAACTATGAAGAAGCATTAGGAAAGAGCATTTTATTCTTCGAAGGTCAGAGATCTGGCAAGTTGCCACCTTCCCAACGCATGAAATGGCGCAAAGATTCAGCACTTTCTGATGGCTCAGACGTTCACGTAACTATTTCACTTTTTTTCTTCAAAAACCTATACTTAGGTTATCAATAATGAAATATACATTAACTTGAAATATTTTCTGAGATGACATCAGATAAATATGGTGGGTGGATATTATGATGCCGGTGACAATGTGAAATTCCATTTTCCAATGGCATTCACAACAACTATGCTAGCATGGAGTGTGGTAGAATTTGGAGATTTGATGGGTTCAGAGCTGAAAAATGCGTTGGATGCAATCAGGTGGGGAAGTGATTATTTCATGAAAGCCACAAAATTTCCTGATTTGGTTGTGGCACAAGTGGGTGATGCAAATGCCGACCATGCCTGTTCGGAGAGACCAGAAGACATGGACACTCCTCGAACCTCGTACTTTCTCACTAAGGAGAAACCAGGTTCAGAACTCGCTGCTGAGATTGCGGCTGCACTTGCAGCATCTTCAATCGCGTTTAGGGCAACCGATGCTTCCTATTCCAACATTATTCTTAACAGAGCTATCCAGGTATTATTATTATTATTATTTCAATTTTTTACTTAACATCAATGTCTTTTTTACTTAACATCGATGTCTTTTTTACTTAGGTGTTTGATTTTGCAAACAAATATCGTGGATCTTACAACAACAGCGTAGGTGCTGCTGCATGCCCCTTCTACTGTGATTATAACAGCTACATGGTATGTGTAAGTGTAATGTGTTGGTGTTTCACTCTGATTACATATTCATAATTATTTCACAAAAAACCAAATTCAATTATGATGCAAAAATCAGGATGACTTGACTTGGGGAGCAGCGTGGTTGTATAAAGCCACGAAAAAAACCAGTTATTGGGATTTTGTAAAATCAAACATTGAAAAGGTTGGCGTCGATCCTTACCAATTTGGATGGGATGCAAAAACGGCTGGCATAAACGTGCTTGTTTCTCAGGCGAGTTTTTGTTCATATTCAGGTTTTTAAAACTTGATTATGAGTTCAATAAATTTTAATCCTTGCAATGTTATAACAGTGGGCGATGAACGATGCAGCCAGTGCAGACCTTTTCATTCCTGATGCTGATAAACTCATGTGTTCTTTGTTGCCCAATTCACCTAAATATGTCACCTACTCTAAAGGTATAACATTACAAATCATTGAGAAAGTAAAAATGTTTTTGTCTCGTACTATAATAACGTTTATGATCTTGTATTTGACTAGGTGGTCTTCTATTCAAAAACGGACCAAGTAATCTACAAAGCGTGACAGCTCTGTCGTTTCTCTTAATTGTTTATGCACGCTTCATGGATCATGCGAAGAAAACAATACCCTGTGGGCAAGAAACTGTGGATTCAAAACGGTTGATAAGTATAGCAAAAACTCAAGCTGATTACATACTGGGAAATAATCCACTTGGAATGTCGTACATGGTGGGTTATGGAAGGAAGTATCCTCAGAAAATTCACCATCGTGGTTCAGTGTTGCCGTCTTTGGATTCACACCCACAACACCTTGGGTGTAGAGATGGAGATTCATACTTCAAATCAGAAAAACCTAATCTCAATGTTCTAACAGGAGCAGTTGTTGGAGGACCAGCAAACGATGATTCCTTTCAGGATTCTCGTTTTAATGTATCTCAATCGGAACCGGCCACCTACATCAACGCTCCTTTTGTCGGTGTTTTGGCTTACTTCAACAGACCAACTATTCCTGCTACTGTCGTTTAATTTCTGCAAAAACATTACACCATCCAGTATCTATCATAAGGATATGTCTCAAATATTGTTGTCTTTAATTTAAAGATATAAGACTACTTATAACGTGTCAATACTTTTTAAGAGATAGAAAAATGAAATTTACTTTCGGATTTAAATGTGTTAGGTAAAATGCACAAATGTAATTTACCTTACATTGTATATTCATACGAAATCATAATAAAATTGAGTCAAGAATTAAATAATTTGAAAAAAAAATCAATTAACCAGATTATATTAAACTCAAATATCAAAATAAAAACAAATTGAAAGATTTTCATCACAATAAGGTATTTACTCTTAAATTAAATCTAATTATGTAAGATTGATCCTTGACTCACCGAAAGTTAGGATCTGATTTTAAATTAATAGATGAGAATTTAAGAGGATGGGGAAAAAATGTGTGGAACTAAACTTATATAAACTTCTCATGTGATTTTAAATTGAATGTGTTGGATAACCAAACCATTCAATATGGCAATAAATTGATTTTTTTTTTATTAAGTCAAATCCAACATGGTCCATTTTGAAAGTTTTCTCTTTTTAGACAAAAATGATTTTAAAAAAAAAATGTAATAGGACATTGTGTTAATTCTTTCTAAATAAGTCAAATTAATTTTAATAACTACGATCTTTACGTTTGTTATCCAAAAACTACAATAAACAGAATTAAGAACAATTAAGATGGAACCAAATTTGTTCATCAACCAAATCTAAAAATAGCGATATTTTGTTCGTTAATGTGGGGCTCGAGACGTGCATAAATAACATAAATACTATTACTCTAAAAAAATACATAATATTGCGATTTGTTAAAGGTCAACGCTGAAACCACGTTCAGACATGCATTTTTTATTTTACCTTTCATTTTGATTTTACTCATTTCAAGTTAAGAATCCACAAAATAAACATAAGAAGAGATTCAAAAAATATGCTGACTTTGGAAACTGTGGTTGTGTGAACGATGATTTGAGTAATAAAGTATGTAAATGTTTAACTAAATAATATTGATATCTTCAAAGTTAATCACGTAATTTAATAATTAAGAATCGGGTCTTGCTGACCAGTGCTCATCGGTTAAGAATAATTAATATATATTGGATCATATAAAAGTATATAAATAGATATAATATTAAATAAAATCTGACCTAATAACTATTAATGTAACTTTATTTTCTTTAAAGGACACAAATGCTCACAAAACTTGTACATGTGTATTTAATATTTTATTTAATGTTCACAAATAAAAGTTAAAAACTAATTAAATAATAAAATAACTATATTTTAATGTTGTTAAAAATTAAATATAATTAAATATAAGAAAGTTTAAATTAACAGAAAAATAAAAAAAAAATAGTGTTAAACATCTAAAAATAAAATAAAAAACATCAGAAATCATAAATTAACAGAAAAACAAAAAAAATAGTGTTAAACATCTAAAAGTGTTACAACAGTAAGTTATTGTCTAAAAATTTAAAAGGGTACTTTTGTCTTTATAAAATTTATTATGTACATTTATACTATTTTAATTACTGTATTTAATTATTTCAGCTTTCAATGTAAAAATGATGATACCAAAGCACATTTATTATTCCTTAACGGGTGCCCTTAAGACACTCCTTAGCATTATCCTTAAGAATTATATGGTCTACGTGATTTTGACCAAATAGTTACATCAGGAGAAGATAATTGATATACATAATCCAAATATTATTGTGAGATGTGCTTGAAACGTCAGATAAACTTAACAAAATTTAAATTTAGTTAAAAGGATTAAATTCACGTATTTTTGAAAAGGTACTGATTCTAAATTTTACTATAACGAAGGATCAAAAACATATTTAACCCTTAATTTTATTTATTTATTTTTAAAGGAAGGAGCTACTATGATGTATATATACATCATACATGCATGTAATGTATAACATAAGAAATCACATTCTGAAAGCCACAATTTTACAATAACCTTAGTGGCTCATGAAACACTGAAACAACGCAAGCACAGGTATTCCAAGAAGGAAAATATTGTGGTTGCAGTTGTGATATACATATAGAAGAAAGACGCAATGAAGGAGTATAGTTTACTAGTAAAGCCTGTTGACGAGTGCCAAGGAATTGCTAATCAACCAAGAAACGTTATAAACGGTGGTTTTGATCTTGTTCTGCAGTGAAGCACGAACTTTTATTTCATCAAACTCATCGATGCAAGTAGATTCATCTGTTATGGAAGCACTCACCCAGGTCTTTATGCTGTCCCATTGAAACCTCTCATCCGCAGTGGAGGCACCGTTCAAATGTGCCAACCCTTCCGCAGATTGTTGAAGCAGATCCAACGTATCCTCGATGTTCTCTCTGCAGTCACCCACCACCGAGCTTTCTCCGTGTGACAGCTTCCCCTTCGACAACCTCGTCAACGTGCTTTTCGCACTCTTGGCCGCTTTTAGAGCCACATGAATCGACAGCTTCGTCAGTGTTACGCGGTTTCTTTTGATTTTTGATGCGTACGGTGAGAGAGACTTGTAACAAACTACTGGGTAAGTGGTTGAATTGCATTCATCTTTTATGAACTTTTTGTAGGCTTTCAGTGAGTCGCTGGTGCTTGCTGATGCTACTGCTATTTGGAGAAAGGTTGAGAGGAACATTAGTGATACCAGTGTTCTAAACACAGCCATTTTTGTCTCTTTCTATTGCATTGGTACGAGTGTCGAATAGGGCTTTTATAAGGAAAAATATGTGATCGTGTTTGAAGCTGTTCATGTGAAAGCTTAAAGGAAAATAAAAGTGTTGAGTATGTATTTGATAAGTCCACTCTGTCCACATGCTGCTTAATTGCACACTCGGTAACAGAGATCAAGCAGAAAAAAGGGTCAGCACATGATTCTATGATTCACTTTTGAAACATGAATAATAAATTAAGTGTTTTCTTTCTGCTCATCGTTTTGTTACCGACATTTTTTTATTTTGTCATAGATAGATACACGAATTTGATATTAATGTATCTTTGATTTAAATTCAGAAAGTCAACCTTTTTATGCAATTTAAAAATTAGCCTCCAAAATTCAGATGCAAGAAAAGTGGCCGTATGAATGTGGTTCCTAAAGGACTCATACTTAATTCAGGTTTTTTAAAGTTACCTGAAGCAGCCGTTACCCTTTTGAATTATGAAATTATGAAAAATAAATAAGTATTAAATTTAAAAATACCGTACAATAATGAAAACGAATGATTATCTCTTGCATTGAGACGAACTCCTTCCAAATTAAGTGTTGATGTTTCTCCTTATGTGTGTCGGGTCAAAATCTGACCATGTTGTATCAAAATAAGATATTGCTCTTATTGGTAGATTTTTAATTTTTAAACAAAAATAATATTCGATATAGTACAAGTTATGGGTTAGTAGTAAGGTGTATTGGGTGCGTGTAAAAATAGATGGGTTGAGTTGAAAATCTCAATCTATTAATCCGTTTTTGTTTGATTTATTTATCATATCAATTTAACATATCAAAATATGATCTTAGTCTATTCTAATTTGTTGGTCTATTTTTTTCTAAATTAAGATAAAAATAATTAAAAATATTAATTTTTTATATTATATTTTTTAAAGTGTAAACATATGATAGAATTCTAATTTAAATCATTAACACTTACCCATTAAGTTTTAATTATTAATTATTATAGAGTAACTTGACCTGTAAATGTAATGATTATTTTAATTTATCTAATTATAAACATTAATTAATCTATGTATATATAAAAAAAATTCAAAACTAAAAATTAAATTAAAATTTTGAAAAAAAAAATTTAAGTTTAAAAATGGATCAGCTCGATTTGTCCTGTTAACCCATCTTGTACGAAATGAGTTATCATTATTGGTCTGTTTTTGTTTGATGGACCAAAACTGGAGAGATTAGCCCATTTTATCCTTTAGTAGTTGTTTAGAATTGACACTATACATTCTAAAAATTAATTTTTTAAAATTATATTTTTATTTTATAAATAATAAATATATGGGCCACTGATGAACTGGGCCAAAACAGGAGAGATTGGCCCATTTTGTCTCCCTAGTAGTTGTTTAGAATTGGCACTATATATTCTAAAAATTAATTTTTTAAAATTATATTTTTATTTTCTAAATAATAAATATATGAATAGTGTTTGTTAATATAGAAAAGTCATATATTGATGAGTTTTTGAAAATTAAAATATTCAACCGAAGTTTAATAATATAAAAACTAAATTAAATTGATAAAAATAACTAAACCTTAACTTTCCTTTCAGAAACAAAACACATCAAAAGAAACGTTGATAAAGGGAAACAAAATCCAGAAATCCAAATCCAAATGTTAACCGCAATCAGTCATCTATTTTAATATTTCGATTTTCTTTTTTATTCCTCGATATTAATTCACGACCATAAGTTTTCGAACTGATATATATATAAATATAAACTGTGCATGATAATGACAAATACCGAAAAATTCGTATCGTGGCATTTGCAATATCAATCTTCTCTCACATGCATTCGTTTCCTAAATTAGATCGCAATAATGAGATATATAGAGGTTTTATTTTGTGGATTCTAAGTTGTATTGTCACAATCTCTATTAATATTTGCAAGTTTCAATGAACACGTATAATTGAAAATCTTTATATTCTCATACGAACTTCACTCTATAATAATTATACAAATAGTTCACCAAGAAAAAGAAAAAAAAAAAAAA
>Ga0099823_1000498_pt1 | contig 26439 bp, 14 predicted proteins | sample CowpearedBW_FD_76831 | JGI IMG/M metagenome (GOLD analysis project Ga0099823, IMG submission 76831) | Root nodule microbial communities of legume samples collected from California, USA - Cow pea red BW | ecosystem: Host-associated > Plants > Roots > Nodule | place: USA: California | collected...
ACACACATATATATATATATATATATATATATATATATATATATTTATATATATATTTATACAACACAATATTGTTGTTGATGAATACTTGAATAACATTGGATTTGGTAATTATTAGTATGCTATTCTTGTCTAGTGAAAGACATGTTTAATCATTAAGCATCTTTTTAATTAACAAGTCCAATTCAATTATTACACATGGACAATAAACAGCCAAGGTAATAGTTTTTTCAGTAGTTGACTCAGACCTTTCTTTTGTTCTCAACCTTCCATTTTCAGTGCTACACATGGTTTTGTTGGCCATTGGAGTGACCACACTTGATTTCTTTTTGTTGTTTACCATTGGTGAAGTGTTCAAGGAATCACAGATTCATTTTCACCACTCTGGTAATTAAGTATTATGGAGGTATGGTTCTAATGTTAATTGAGTAAATAATTTGTGTCTTGAAAATGGTCATTCAATCATAAACTAAAAGTATAAAGCTTCTACAAGATTAATACATAAAAATTACTCTAATATTTTTCTGTGTTAATTCAGAAACTGATCAAGTTGAGGATAAGCATGATTTGGGAAGCACTTTTAGTGATGTTTTCTTGCACAAGCATTAACATTGTCAATTCAAAGCGTGTGGAAACACTTTTGTGACCTTTGATTATGCATTTCAGGTGTGCACTATTGGGAAGTAGAATAATTTCATGTCACCTTCATCTGTCAATATTATGACAGTACTTTAAGTAGCACATGAACAATAATAAATATATTACTTTTCAAATAATTTTATTCACTAATAAAAAAGAGAAAGTGATTTGAATTATTTTATAATGGATGTAGCATGATTTTTCGAGTGTGTCATCATCTAACAAGAATTGACACGTAAACACCCATTTCAAAAGTTTTTATTATATGCTGTACAGGTGGCTCAAACCCTACCAATTAGGATCTTTCACCTTATTCTGTGGAGATTTACATCATGGTATGCAAATTATATTGCATACACCCAAAACAATATATTACAGAGTATATATATGTGAATATTCGAAATGGTACCCCTGAGGGATTTTTTGTGCTGTTTTTACCTATTTGTTAATGCAAGCAATCCACTCTGCAAATAATGTAATGTGACAGAGCCAAAATGGAAAAAATAAGCCTTAGCATCATCAGCAGCAAATACCATAGATCCATGACCATATTATAAATTTGCTTTATGACAAATTAATGACATATGAATCAAAATGACAAATAGAAAGTGTTGTGCTGAAAATTCAAGTATCGGGTAATAGATGAGAAAGTTAAACATTATATAACAAAAGGACAAATAAACTCCTTTTTTTAAGGTTTTGATTGAAGGTGGCTTCAGTTCTTTGTATGAATATCTTCACCAAAGTTATATGCCGACTTTTCTAATGTTTCACCTTTGACTAATAATCATTAGATAGTATGCAAATACCTTCTAAACATTTATAAAGAAGAAATCAAGAAGTGAATAAATCAAGTTCATCCCTAGATCTATGTACTTAATGCTTATGAGCATAATAGTTATGTTATGATATGATGCTCAAGAAACTTGTAAACAGAAAGAAGAAGTTATTGTGGTGCATTTCTCATTGGCCATTGGTTTAACCAAGAAATTAGTGATTTTTCAGCCGTGGCTGTGAACATGAGAAGTAAAGCAATAAAGGGTAGGAATTGAACCAGAAAAGGTGGGCACAAACAAATGGGCTATGCCAGTTAAGTCAGAAGTTCAAAACTTTGATGCAATTGTTAGTTTTTTTAAATGCTTGACTGATATAAAAGAAGAAGCTTGATATCTTTCCATAACATGGTCGCCTAGCAATCATCAAAGGTCATTGAAATGTGGAATCAAATCTTGTGCATGCATATGCATAACATAAACAAAGTACGAAAAGCACTGTCAATATCTGGAGTCCACTGAATGAAAAGAAAAAAGGGAAGGTTTAAAATTCCATATGGGAATTTGAAGAGAGAAAAGTTGTTAGGAGTTGGTCATTTTCAGGTAGTGGCATGTTCTACTTTTCCAACTAAGACAGTGCCTTAGTGCATAAGTCACATTCTTTAAATATTGGCAACTATGAAAAGAAAGTCTTCTACTCTTGTGGTTCAGTTCATATAACCATGCTGATTGGCTTTTAAAATCCTTTTTGCTTCTGCCAAAGACATTATGCAGTATATTCTGTCTATTAATAGGAAAAAAAAGATTGATTCACTTGCTTGTCTCTTCAAACATTCTTAACAGATTGTCCCTTTGTCTTTTAGATCATGCAGATGCTTCATTTTTATGTAAAATCATTCCACTCAGTTTTGAAGCATCAAGGATATTCTTTGGTTTTGGCTAGAAAAGTAACATGATAAGAATATGCAGGAGAATAAACTTGAGATATCTTTGCTTAATGACAAGAAATTGCTATGTATATTGCCAAATTAGTAGTGCTTCTATCACAAAAAGCATATAAAAGACTGAATAATGGCTTATATTGGTTTTAAAATTGACATGTGTTGTTTGTTCCTACCGTATGAATAAAAAGATGAGGTACTATAATTAATTAATTAATTAATGCATAAAGTTATTTAATGCTTCAACAAACAAGTTGTAACATTTATGAGTGAAGCATAATAAGATTATCAACGCAATATTATTTTTAATGTGTTTAACATTGGTTTTATTATTCTACTAAAAATTCAAAACACCACCTTTTTTTATTTATTTTACATTTCTGAGCATGTGTACTGTATTAGAAATTTAACATACTAATAAAAAGAACGAAGATTAAAAGGTATAATAGTAAAATACTAAAAAAAATTAAAAATAAAATTCAGAAATTGAAGAGTAAAATATATCTTTAACCCAGTATAAAAATAAAAGTCCACGGACACATTCTCTGGAGCCGCATAATGGTTTGATATGATTCAGAGTAAATTGTAACTTAGTAACATGAAATCTTTGGTAAAGTAAATTAGGTTTCAAATTTCAACAATTCATCTATGAAAGAACGTCACAAACAAAGGAAAAGAAGAAACAAAATTGCAGGCACTTTCCTTGTGGCTTCTGACCAGCTTCAAAGTGTTGGGTGCAAGACATGGAGTGAGGGCAAACAGGTAATTACACAGTAACTGTCTCTTTGTAGTATTTTGTGTTGGATACTATCTGGTATATTCTTTTCAGTTAGTTGGTTCAATAGTCACAGTATTTATATGTAACAAAAAGTCTCCATTTGTTACACTAACACACACAAGTTCCCATCTTCATCATAAGCCTTGCCATCAGAGAGAAAGAGGGTCACTCTGCAATGGTTTCTAAGCTTGGTGGTGACATGGAGGATGCTGGAACTGGGCCTGGAACTAGGCCCATCTGAAATTCTGAACAATATTCATCTCTTCCTTCTTCTAATAAGGTTGAAATTCCTAGCTAAGAAGAAGGTAGTGTAAGGCAGATTTTTGAAGATGAAAGAAAATTTTTGTGAAGTAGCATATACTTTCAACTAGTTTGGTTCTTCTGGGTGGAGTTCCTTCACTTGGTGTTTATAGTCATGGACCCGTTTTGGGTTTATACTTCTTTTGGATCCAACCATCTCAAATGTGCAAAGGTACTTTCCCTTTTTCTTCTAATTTACTCACTTTCTTTTTCATTTCCTTGTTTCTTGAGGTTAATAGATTATAACTTTCTTCTGTTTTGTCATTCTAATGTATGCCAAATTAAATAAGGTTGATTTCTACGAACCATATTTACGTTAGATGCTATTTCGAATGAATTCCTTGGGTCATTAAAATCTGAAGTTAAGGTTATTTGACTATGGTGAATTCTATTTGGTTTGAATGGATTATACATTATCACTGTTTTCTATGGATAGGTTATGCCACTTTTCCTTTTTCTGTCTTTTTCAGAGCCAACTAGAGAAGGTGGGGATTGGTTTTTTTCATTATTATGAAGTTTGAGGTGAAAAATGCCCATGAGTTGTGAGCAACTGATTTTGCTTACAAAAGTTTGGTGATTCTCATATTCTTTAATATGCGTTTAGATTTTATTTATTTGATTGGCAACCAAACATATTTATTTATTGAGAGCAGTTCTCTAGTTTATCTCAATCCCTGGTTTTTTCTCTTGGCTCCTGAACTATGATGCTACAGTCTAAAGTAGTCAGCTGAGCTATCTGCAATCTCATTCTTTTTCTATTCTCATTTTCTTTTCATATTGTGAAAGGTAAAAGGTTTGAATAAGTAATCACAATTCATTTTGTTGCAGGTTCAAAAGAAAGGATCTAGTAATAGAAGCACTTTTGACTATGACATTTGTGTCCTGAAATTTCCCTTTTTCCTATGAATCAAGGAGCACAAAGTGTCTGAGTTGAATGGCTAAATCCTCTTTGCAATTCTGAAATCTTATTGGTCCTGGATATTAGCCAATTTCTTTTGACACCAGACAGACCTGATAGAGTGTCAGGAACTATTGTGGAGGAAGATCTCCTTTGTTAGTGTAACCCTCACTCTTAGAACAGGAAGCTCTCTTCCAGCAGTTATTTAAGATTCAGTTGTACTGGGCAAATCTCCTTTGGCAAAAGTTTCTTAATTTCATTTGGTTAGATTTCAAGTAGTAGAAGTACATGAAAAACAATTTTTGCCTTCTTAAAATATCATTCAGCTTTCAAAAAACAAGTGTTATCATTCAGAGGTAATTTCACTAGGAACTCCACCCTTTCTTGGGGGCAAATCTCCTTTGGCATCTTTTAGATTATCTTGGTTTGTTTCCTCTAATAGCTAGACTTTTCTCTGGATAGTTTTGCTTGTAGAAATTTTTGTTGTTGTAAGTCTCTTCCAAAGGTTCAATCTGTGAAAATTCCATTCAAGTCGGGCATATCTCCTTTGGCATTTTGGAGTCCTTGATTCCTATAATTGGGTTGTATTATCCTCAGAAAATCTCCTTTGGCCTCAAATCTTCAGTTTCAAAGTTCAGAATAATCATTTGGAGAAACTGTTTGTGACTAAAATCAGTATCAATTAGAAATATTTTGTACTACAACAGTTATCCATTGAAATCAATAGTGGCAAAAGTTTTGTGATCACTATACACACACTGGGGTTTGATGCTTCAATTTGCTTGAGAAGGTAAGGATCTTCTTGACTCCCTATTTACTTTTTGATATTCATTTACTCATTGGTGGATATATTAAAATTTTGTGTACAATTTAAAGATATATTCATTTACAATTCTAAATAGTGAAAATGAATTACTACTTTGTTTATTTTCATGCATAGGTCTCATTCAAGATAAGAAAATTATAGGATTGAAATCTACATCTGAATTAACAGTTCATTTCCTTTCTTCTCAAGATACCATTTAGTGCAAAAATAATTTTGATTCTATCTATTTTAGAATCTGGTAAGAATTCACACACATGGACTACCAGTTTTTCTTCCCTATTATCATGTTATCATGTTAATTTATTGAATAACTTAGTTGATCTTACTATCAAATATTATGACAGGTATATAATTGATGGATCCTATCATTAGTGATTCAGACTGGGAGATTTCCAGTGACAGCAACAGCAGTGAGGATCAAGAGGAAATAGATTTTCTATATGGTGGAAAAGCTCAGAGTATATTATCAAGTTTAGAAGAAACCATTGGAAGGATTGATGATTTTCTTTCATTCGAGAGAGCATTTGTTCATGGAGATGTGGTCTGCTCCTTGTCTGATCCGTCTGGACAAATGGGTAGGGTAACAAGTGTTGATGTGTTTGTGGATTTGGAAAATGTTAAAGGAAAAGTAATAAAAAATGTAAACTCGAGGAAGCTTTTGAGGATTCGCTCCATTTCTGAAGGTGATTATGTAATTAAGGGACCATGGCTTGGTAGAGTTCAAAGGGTGGTAGACAAAGTCACTGTATTGTTTGATGATGGAGATAAATGTGATATCACTGCCTTGGAAAGAGAGAAAATTTTACCACTGACTGGTAATTTTACTGAAGATTCACAGTATCCATACTATCCTGGGCAGAGAGTAGAAGTTAAATCCTCCAATGCTTCTAAACCAACTAGATGGCTGTGTGATACTTGGAAGCGCAATCATGATGAAGGAACTGTTTGTGCTGTGGAAGCAGGCATGGTGTATGTTAATTGGATTTCTTCTGTTCTTATGAGTTGCAATTTGAGTGTGAGCACTCCTCAATGCTGGCAAGCTTCTGAAAATTTGACTGTGCTATCTTGTTTTTCACATGCAAATTGGCACCTTGGAGATTGGTGCATGCTTTCAGTTGTAGACAAAGAGGAAGAGGCTATTCAGAATGCACCTATATGTGATCTTACCATGGAGCAAGGTGTGTCCAGAGAGTATAAGAGAAATAACTTTAACTCTCACATTGGTGAGTTGTTTATAATTGGGAAGATAAAGACCAAAGTTGATGTTGTGTGGCAAAATGGTGAACATACTTTGGGATTGGATCCAGAGAATTTACTGCCTGTGAATGTTATAAACAATCATGAGTTTTGGCCACACCAGTTTGTGCAGGAAAAAGGTGCTTCTGATTATCCTCTTAAAACTAGAAGTCAAAGATGGGGTGTTGTCCAATGTATGGATGCAAAGGAGCGTACAGTAAAGGTACAATGGAAAACTATTTCCATATCCAACCCAGATAATTTGACTGGAGAAAAATTGGAGGAAACTGTGAGTGCTTATGAACTTGTAGAGCACCCAGATTACTCCTGCTTTTTTGGTGATATTATGTTCAAAGCGGCTCAAAAACAGCTTGGCAACCAAGCTGATAAAGAAACAGCAAAATCAGTGACAGACTTGAATGCAGAGACTTTTCCCAAAGATGGGAACCAAATGGGTTATCAGGACGATTTCCCTGATAACTATTTCATGTCCTGTATTGGCAATGTTACTGGTTTCAAAGATGGCAATGTGGAGGTGACATGGGCAACTGGTTTCACAACTAAGGTATGACATACAATTTACTTTATTCATGTAGTTTATGCAGCTGCTAGATGAATGTGGTACCACAGAACTCATGAAATGTATGCTTGCCATATCTAATTATCTAGAACGGTTTGACAGATAATTAGTGGTCCTATCTAGATATTTACTACTGTATGTTGATCTGTGTTTCGGAGCTGAAACCTTGGTATACTACTGGGTGTTAGTTTATGTAGTTAACATTAGTTTATAATGATTTTTCTACAGCTTTTGGAATTATATGTGATAATTCTCCCATTGAAATCAAAATGTGGATTTGATGGTAATGGTTAATAACGTGCAGCAACTAAACTTGGACTACGTATTGTATATTTAATGATCTTACGGAACTTGGACTGCACCAATATTGGCCACTAAAGAATGATAAAAAAGGAATAACTGGTGATATATTTTCACTTTGATTTTGAGCATTATTAACTAATCATCTCGAACTGGTAAGCTATGTTCAAAGAGTGATTCTCTTACCAGAAATATACAATGTGGGTTATCACGTCTTGACTCAAGTAACCAACCATTCAAGTGGTTGATTAGTCCTAAAACAGAAATGTTTTACCTGTAGTTCTTTTACTTTTATAGTTTTCCCAAAATTAATTTTTGTATTTTGTATTATAATTCACACATTTTGTAGTTTTTCATCTGTGGAAGTGATGTAAGAATCATTTTTGTTTTTCCAACAGGTTGCACCATATGAAATTCTTCGAATTGAGAAACACGAAGATTCAACTGTAACCACCACTCCTTACGAAACAAATGTTGAAGAATTAACTCAGGAGATGATTGAACATGAGACTCTGTATTCAAACCAGAAGGGAAACGTGAGGACCACTTCTTTTTTATTTTTCTTTCGTACATGTTTTCAGTTTTCAGCTCTGCGTGCACCCTAGTGTTTTATTATGTTTATTCCTGTGCATCACTAGCATTTCTAGAATGAATTATATAATTGGAACATTTAAGACACAGAAGTCTCAACTTGGAAATTATAGTAAAAAGTCAGGTAGTTAATGTAGCAACATAAAACAAGAAAACTTTTATACTCCTTTTTAGTTCTTTCAAAAAAAGTTTAAATTGGAAATTATAACCTGATGTATCACATTTGTATGATCAGGATCTATTAAATGGTGATGTTAGTAGAGAGAATTGTGAAAAGAATCTTGGGGAATGTAGTTCTTTTTCCCTTCCTCGAGCAGCCTTTGAACTTTTCTCCAGCATTAAAGCCAGCATATTCCAAACATTCAGTGGAGCTCTACTCTCAAGAGCAGTTTCCTCGTTACCTACATTTGAAAATGAGAATGGATACGATTTTGTTGATAAGAAAGATTTGGAAACTTGTGATATCTTTGCTGAACACCATCCAATGACTGAGCTGCAATCTACTGAAGACAAAAGTTCATATCCTGAAACTATAAAGACTCATGACAAGAATGATTTTCCATTTTCTTTAGACTCCAACAGTCCAAACCAGTTCAAGCAGTTCGATGTGATAGAAAATTGCCCTGATCACCATTTTTTTGATGAGGGAAAAGGGTTGTCTATATCACAGGTCAGAAATTGTTCTTACTGCGATATGTTTTCACCATAAATAAGAGTACTCATGTCACTTGTATACAAGATACACAATTACTAGCAATCCATTCAGCACATTATTACATTGATATATTAGGCTAATTGTTTTATTTCCTTTGAAGGTAAAAAGAGGTTGGGTGAAAAAGGTTCAGCAAGAATGGAGCATCCTAGAGAGAAATCTTCCAGGTGCATACTATTTTGAACCACATTTTTTCATATACAGTGATGTATTTGTTGTTATATAATGCTTCATTATGTGATTTCGTGTTGGCCATGTATTAAATACTTCATTTACGTGTGACAATGAATGTTTGGAAAAGTAAACTGTAAGCAATTTCTGCAAATGCACTTACAATCTTTGTTGATCAAAACAGAAACTATTTATGTTCGTGTTTTTGAAGAAAGAATGGATCTCATGCGAGCAGCTATTGTTGGTGCTTCGGGCACCCCTTATCAGGAGGGGTTGTTCTTTTTTGATATATGCTTCCCTCCGGAGTATCCCAATGAACCACCCGTAAGCTTTTAAACATAGTTTGCAGTGCTTTTTTTCATTATTTTCATCACCCTTGTGTTATAGGTCATCTTCAATGAAATGAGAAGTTCTCTTAAACTTCATGCATTTTGTTGAAAATATTTTCTTTTAAGTAACTCATATTTCCACCATGGTCTCTTGAAATTCGATGCAGATGGTGCACTACAATTCTGGAGGGCTCCGATTAAACCCTAATTTGTATGAGTCAGGAAGAATCTGTCTGAGTCTCCTTAACACTTGGACAGGCACTGGCACTGAAGTGTGGAACCCTGGAGCCTCCACAATTCTCCAAGTTCTTCTCTCTCTACAGGCACTTGTCCTTAATGAGAAGCCTTATTTCAATGAGGCTGGATATGACCAACAAATTGGCAGGGCAGAGGGAGAGAAAAACTCAGTCAGTTACAATGAAAATGCTTTCCTTGTCACAACCAAATCGATGATGTATGTATTAAGAAAGCCACCAAAGGTAAAACTGTTTCTTACATACAATTTTTTTCATCAATTTTTTCTCTGCATTAAGCAATGATATGGTAGTTATATGGTTGGATTTGCAACTGACAATGATGATTAATACAGCATTTTGAAGCACTGGTGGAAGAGCACTTCAGAAACCGCTCCCAAAATATACTTCTTGCTTGTAAGGCATGTCTTGAAGGAGCTTCCATTGGATGTGCTTTTGGTAGTGGAAAAACTGAACATGAAAACCAGAGGGGGACTTCAGCAGGATTTAAAATTATGCTCGCTAAGCTCTTCCCTAAGCTTATAGAGGCATTGAGTGATAAAGGAATTGATTGCAGTCAGTTTGTTAATCTACAAACTACAAAAGTAACTTTACTTACAAAGATGTAAGTAACTACCAAAAATCCCGACCTAGATATTCCAATCTTATGTGTAATATTTATACGTTTACATATCTGTATAATATCAAATCCAAACTTGTGGTTTGAAGGTATGCTATTGTTGACAAAAGGATCAAGAGTATCATAAGTGTGCCTATGATATGTGTATGTATTACAACATAGCTTCTAGAAGTAAAATATGGTATAAGAAATACAACTATCGGAGTGATTTGCTTTGTCTTTCCCTCTATTTAATGATGACTCACTAATGTATTATGACATATTGGAGAGGTGGAGAATTAAGTGACGAATCCTTTGGTAGTTATTGTTGTTACTTTGAGATAATCTGTTTTGTTTGAGACATAATGAGACATAAATAGACATAAATATACAAAATTATGAAAGAAAGAAAAATGAGAGAAAAACAATCACCACTTACATGAAAAATACTTCATTCAATTTTTAGAAGGCGTTTTATGATTTCTAGAAAGCATTTAACATTTTTTTTCTCGTTGTCTTTATTCATAATGATGGATAATGCTTCCAGACTTTAATGTCTTCACATCTGCGATAAATTTATACCAGTGTTTTTAAAAGCCACCGTATTACCTATCTTTACAAGTAGTACTCTTCTTTGTTACTATCTTCAGTAAAAATAAAATAAATAAATAATGAGATTCAGGCAGGTTTAAATTCCATCACCAATAATCTAAACAAGAACACGAGCCTTCTCTGAAATGATGGAAACGAATCTTATCCCGAACAATTATCTCTCTATTCGTTACAACTGAGATGAACTTAATTGCTGAATGACAGTCTTCACAAATCCGAAGGTTCTTTACTACCCTTAGTGTCACTCCATGACCAGTTTTCATCAGCCCAAAGGCCACTGCAAGCTTCTCACTGTGGTATCTGAGGGCATACTCCCTTTCTTCTTCTTCCAACTCATGCATCGCCAACTCAAGTACTGGTGCATAGCCTGCATCCTTGCACTTCCACATCAATTCATCCAAATAACGATAAATTTCATTGGTCTCAGGGTGGGACTTGTCACCCATGCTAAAAAGAAAACTCCTGTTATCTACATCTATGGTGCTGTAACCCACTTGCTTCTTAAGGCCTCTTTGGATCATCACTTTCCTAACCGATTCCACTCTATCCATCCTCCCAGCCAACGCATACATGTTAGATAGCAACACATAGTGGCCAGGATTCTCTGGCTCTGCATTTATGAGATTCTCAGCAACCTCCACACCAATATCAAAATTCTTATGCATCTTGCAAGCTCCAAGCATCGCCGTCCACACTGCCGGAACAAGCTCATCACGTCGAAGTCCTTTCACATACTTGTATGCTTCATTGAGCAACCCACCTCGCCCAAACATATCAACCATACAGACATGGTGCTCCACGCTCGGCACCACACCATACTCTTGCTTCATGTTTGCAAACACTGCACGACCTTCATCTATTAACCCTGCATGCGCACATGCAGATAACACAACAACAAAAGTAACACTATTAGGTACCACCCCACGTGCCTTCATTCGACCAAAAACCTCCATTGCCTCAACACCGTAACCATGCATCCCGTACCCGGATATCATAGCCGTCCACAAAACAACATTCCCCTCGTTCATCGAATCGAAAACCGCACGTGCTTTTCCGACATCACCGCACCGCGAAAACATGTTCACCAACGAGGTAGCAAGAAACACGTCCATCGTAATTCCACTCCCAACGATGCACTCATGCAGCCAACACCCCAGAGGAAGCGACCCCAGTTGAGAGCAAGCGGATGACATCGAAACGAAGGTCGCGGAATCAGGCTCGACCCCGGTCTCACGCATCTTGTTAAAAACGTCAACAGCCTCACGGGCAAGCCCGTTCTGCTCGTATCCCGAAATCATGGAGTTCCAAGCAACGATACTTCTCTGAGGCATTTCGTCAAACACCTTCCGCGCAACACGAGGGTTGCATGATTTCGCGTAGAACGTGACCAATGCTGCTTGGACGAAGGAATCTGAGACATACCCAGAAACAAAAACGTGGGAATGAACAAGCGTGCCGAATCGGAGATCGGAGATATCGGCGCAGGCCTTGATGACGGAGGTGAAGGTGTAGCTAGAAGGGGCAATGCGAGAGTGGAGCATGCGACGGTAGAAGAGAACAGTATCGTGAGAAAAACCGAATTTTGAAGAGGCTTTGATGAGGGAATTGAAGAGAAAAGAATCTGGGTCGGCGACCGAGCGGAAGAGGCGGCGAGTGTAGGCAATGGAACCCGCGGCGCACGATAGCGTGAGGAGCTTGGTCAACAGAGCGCGGCTCCGGTGACAGCCCGTCACCACCAGGTGAGCGTGCGCTTGTTGGAGGCGTTTCAGATGGCGGCCTGCACATACCACTGCTTCGTATTCTGCAGATTTTCTTCCCCCTTTTTTTCCCTCCATCAACTACCTTAATTTAGTTTAACCAAAGATTTCAAATTCCAGAACAAAAGTCTTACAATTAGAATATTTGTCAATGCTTAATCTTTGTTTGAACCAAAGGAAAAGAATCAACAACTTCTTCAATTTGGTTTCTCTCAAAGGAAACAAAACTCACTATCACTATTGCTGGTGATAAATGAAAATGTGGAGTTGAATTTTAATTAAAGTACGGTAGAAACAAATTCAGATAAATAACAAGCAAATAATCTGGTCGCTGACTAACACATTAAGAAGACAATTAACATGAATCAGTGCAATGATATTGATTTATCTATCTGTGAACGAACGAAAATATGCTACATACGTAGAAACAAAAAACAAATGACTGGTTGTGTTGCTAGTTTTACAAGAAGAGGGTGTTCTGCACAGAGTAAAGCGAAGAAAAAATAAGCAGAAAGTAAATTATAGCTGCGGCGAAAGCAGCAACAAGAGCTCCGGTGACATGGTCGCAAAATTTAGGAACTTGTCCACAAATTGGTAACCAACCAGCATGAGTGTTGCCTTTCTTGCCCACATGCGCTATTGCCAGTGCTGCTGACACACTTGAAGAGAGTAGCATTGCTATCACCTGATCAAAACATGAATACCCAAAATCATGTCTTATTTTTCGTTAGGACTCAAAGAGGTTCCATTACAAGTTATGATGTATAATATTACCACATCCAGAAGCAGAACCAAACGCCAAAGTGAAGTCTGGGAACATGTGAAAAGGAGAATTATGCTGTATCCACATGCTATGGCTTCTGCTATCACAAAGAACCTGCACAGAGCAAATTTTCAGAAAACACACAGGGACCGAGTCAATGGAAGCAAAATTGTAGTGCTTGTTTATTAAGAATAGGAAGTTTGGATAATTATGTTTAGCATATCAGTGTTCATTAATACAGAAAAAGTGAACAAAAAATTCAGAAAAAGAAAGGGAAATCTCACTTGAATGCTTGGTCATTGCTATATTTGGCAGTGAAGGTGAGGTTTAGGACCTGAGTGGAGTCATGGCTTGTGAGCATTACAATCACTGCTGCTATTGTTGCTCCAATGGCAAGGAACCTTAGGAAAAGTGTGAGAACTCTCTTGGTCTTAGTCATGTTGAAATTGTTTTATTGCAGAGTTGATCACCAGAAAAATGGTGATTTCAATATACAAAAGAGAAAATAATATACATTTATATATATGTGCATGTGTGTGGAGATGAAAATATTAGGTAGCCAACATATGGTAGAATAATTAAGTGGTTTGTAAATTTGCAGCAAAATTTAAAACCGATTGTTTACCTAAGACATGCATTCAAACCAAGTTGATTATGACAACTTAGACATTTGTGAGGCTGAGAAATAACTAGATCACTTTAGAACCTTGAAGTCCAAACCAATTTCATTATTTTGCATTGTTATTCTAACTACCAAACGGATTGGATAAAGAAGCAACTTTTAATTAACAGTAAGATAATAAATTAACGAGTAATAATAGAGAACATTCATTTTTATCAAACAGCCTTCTGGAATCAAATAGAAAAATAATATTTTTTTAGGAGGACACGTAATTATTCAAGTTCATTTTTTTCTGAAAGGATTATTAAATTGTGGTAGTTTTTTAAATTGGAATTTATATGTTCTCAACTTTGATATATTTTAGTTTTTAATTTTAAAACTGAATAAATTTATTTTTTTTTAACTTAATTGGGTGAGATTTTTTATCGTACTAAATGATATTTCAAATTGATATATAAGTTGTTTAGATCATTTGTCATATTTTTCACAAATGTAATTTTGAAATACTCTTCAACATATAAAAAAAATATATGATTAAAATTAAAAGTACTACATCCATCATTTTAAAATTACAAAAATGAATTAAAATTTAACTTTTAAATTTAAAGATTAAAAATGTATTTAACTTTTATAAAAATTTTGTTATATTTTTTCTTCAAATTACTCCATGTATGATTTTGATACCAACATCTTCCTCGACATTTGATTTAAAAATATATTAAGAATTTACCTTACTATAATGAATATAAGTCTTATTGAAAAACAAATATTCATCTCATACAGTGTACTAAGAATTTTGTTGCACTTTTAACGGGAATTCAAAAACGGGAGGTTGGAACACTTACCTACCTATTGAATTTCGACGTTGTTTCCTGTGACCGTACACCCACTTTTATTACTTTTTTTTACTACTCCTTTTATTTTTTTTAGTCCATGTTTTAGTGTGTTTTTTTTTTAATTGTCGTTTCCCAACATTAATAAATACTAAAATAGAAAATGTAATTTCATAGTGCTATCAAAATTATACATTTACTATATATAACTTTTTAATTATATGAATTAAATTACTTCGATATATCAAATATGACTTATGGTGTTTAGATTTTACTTAGGAAATTAAGCTGATTTGATCTCAATCGGAGTTAATAAAATAATCTAGGGTAGTTTCCAAGTTAACTGAACTTTATGGTAACTATTATTTTTAGTTTAATTTTAAAAAGAAAAACAGTGTCAAATGTGTTAACATTACTTACAAGATTCAACGGAAATTTAACATTTTGGATGTTTCAACTGAAACAACCACACATTATATCGCAAAAAATTGAAAAAAAAATGTTAAAAGTTGAAACTTCAACATTTTTTCACGTGCCGTAAATTCAACATCAACACAATAATTATTAGGTAAATTGTAGATCAAATATAATTATATATTTTTTTCATTAAATATTTCCGAATTTATAATCATCAGTATTTAACATTTAGAAGGTGATTTATTTATTTATAGAATTTAAAAAATTTTACAGTTTGGATAAAATAATTATAAATAAATTTAAATTTAATTTTTTTAAAGGTATTCAAATAAATAAAATTGAAAATTTTCAAATATCCTCAAAAGTATAAGAAATTTGAAATTTCACACATTTTCACTCTACTGTCACTTCACTCACAACGGTCGAGCCAAGTTGGACACAAAACAAAAGTTTATCTAAGTTGGCCTGAGTCAATGTCTATTTGAATCGATTCAATCAAAAATCAACCGAGTTGGTCTGAGTCTAAGGTCAAGACAAGTTGACCCGAGGCAAAAGTCAAACTGAGTCAGCTTGAACCGAAGTCGAGCCGAGTCGACTTAGGTCAAAGTGGAACTAATTAGGTATGGGTTAAAGATCGAGTCTAGTCAACCAACTCCAAAGATTAAATCGAGTCAGTCCATTTTGAAAATCAGACATAGTCAATCCGAAAATTTAAAAGAATCTCAAATGTTTGCCCAAAATAATTTTAAGCCAATAATATCTCGATTGATGACGAAAATGATGTAGTTACCAAATTCAAACATATACCACTATAAAAGGAAAGGTACAAATATTTAAGAAAAAACAATTTGAAAGTTTTAATTCTGTAATTTAGCATAAGACTTAATTTAAGTTTGAAGTCCATAAATTTGAATTCTCTAGTTTGAAATAAGTTTTTGTTAATTTTTCAATCAAGTAACTCAAATTTTTTATCTTTTAATCGACTTCATATCATTTAATTTTACCATTAACTACTTAGATATATTCATTGCCTTACATCATTCATCACCGTTCACCTTACATGTCTCTACATAAAAAATAAAGAAACATGTAATTAAGATTCAAATGTTTATAAATTTAGATATTTTTAATTGTTTTTTTCTAAAACAAAAATTGTATATAATTTTTTCTCATTTTTTATTATATATATATATATATATTTTTTTTAATTTTGTCGTTGAATAAATTAACATAACTATTTGATATACAATCTCAAGTCCTACACTAACAACAACAATTAATTCATATAACCCTAATTATTTTTATAAACAAAATGACACCGTATTAGTTTTTTCAAATTCAACGATTATGCTGTCTTTCATACTGCAAAATCAAACGATTATGATAATTCAATTAATAGTAGAAACTCAAAATTACAAAATCTTAATTTAAAATTATGAAACAGTTAGGTATTAAATAAAATAATTTGTTTAATAGGATCTTTTTCTTAAATTTATACCCTTAAACAAGTAAATATTTCAAATTTTATATTAAAAATACTCTAACAAAATTTCGTTTCCAAGTTTTCTATAAAGTATTACTTTAAAAGAAAACCTTCCTTTTTGCATTCTATTACTTCAATATTTAGCGTAATAAAAAAAGTACACTCTTTATACTAAATTATTTCAAAATAAAAACTTGTTAAATTTGATGTGAAATTAAAATTTATTCATTTTCTAAATTTTAATATAGTTTGTTAAAAATAATGAATATAATTTGGTAGCAAAATGTATCCAAAATTGAGAAATTGAGATAGGATAAATTATAATTTCAGGAGTCTGATGCTAAAAATTTCCTAATTAACTTTTGAAGAACGATATGAGTGCGCTGAAGAGAAGAGCAACAAAATAGCATAGAGAGATGAATAGTGCTTCTAAATATTTTATAAACTAAGTAATCGATACTCGTGAATATAAACGGATTTTCTTGAACTAGGTAGCGCAGCGAGGAAGATGCAGAGTCAGCAAACTGAGAAAGAAGAAGACGATGAAGGCCCACCACCGGGGTGGCAACCAATCTCCACTCATCCACCGCTATACCAACCGCAACCGCCGCCGCAGCTGCAACCCCAACCGCGACCGCCACGTCCATGTGGTCAGTTTATACTTTTCTTTACAAAACCCTCTACTACTTGCTTTATTTTCATTTTTTTTTCTGCAAATTTATCAGCTTTTAAATTGTTGACCCGTTTCAAATCAGCAACTGCACAACTAAGCAGATTACATGCCTTTGTCTTCCGAACTACTGAACTTTAAAACGCGCATTCATTTTATTTTGGGAATGTGCTTCATTTTTAATCAGGATAGTGAGCGACGAGTGTTGTTGAGTTAGGGTTTACTCTTTTACAATGTAATAGCTTCGAGATTCAAGTTAATTTGATTCTTAGTAGATGATTTTTGAATGAGGATGCAGAAAGGGGTTTGAATGCAATATCGCAAATTTTGTTGCTTGAAGTCTGTGGAAGGGTTAAAGGAAGTGATTTTTGGTTGGTGAATTGTATTTGAGATACCCCTGAAAGAGTCATTGTCCTTTTTTTTTTTTTTTATAATCAGTGCATGAATTTGGTTATTAACTTGATCACTCTGACTGGCAAGCTGTGTGAACAGGTTGGGGTCAGATGGTCTGCGGTTCTTGTCATCGCCTGCTTTCATATCCCCGAGGTGCCAAACATGTTAAATGTCCATGCTGTGAGACCGCCAACATTGTATTAGAAGGTTGTTCATCTTCCGCATTGGCATTGCTACCATTTCACCGGAGCATGCCTCGGTTCCAAGTCTTAATTTTGCATTTCATGTTCGATCATGCATTTGATTGATTATGATTACTTGTGGGTTAACAATTTAATTAAGTGTTTGTTCCACAAAATCTTATCACATGTGAATGAGATGAAAGCTTGTTTCATAAGTACATGATTCAGTAATCTTAGTAAGCTTCAGTGTGATGTGTACTTACAAGAGCATAAATGTCCTTACAAATTTGAGATAGGCTCTACACATTGCCTCCTATATTTGATCTCGTCTTCTCATTTCTGGTCTCACTTTCTCGTGTCTAGGAGGATCCGAGGCAAATAAGTCAGGGTGTGCTTGTAAAGATACTCTGATGTTCAAGTCAGCAGTTGCCTAAGTAGTAGTAAATAGTAAACATACAATAATAAATGAACAGTCTTTTACCTCATAAGCGGTGCCTAATTATACTATTCTAGTGGGCTTTTACCTAGATGAGCCTTAATTAGTTCGGTCCATTATTCTTAATTATATGATTTATCCTTCATGCTTATTAATTAGGAGTAACTCTACTTGGGGAAGGTCCTTGTTGTTTCAACATATGTAACAACTGAGACCACCTCAATTCTACTATGTACACTAGCCCTAGACTCAAGGTAGGGCAAAGAGTCTTTTTGAAAGAAAATATTGTTTTCTTTATTGTTCGAGGTCTATTCAAATGTATCGGTAACTAGCCCCCTAGTCTCAAGAAGATGTAACTTGTAAGTAACAAAGGGAATGTGACATGATGGATTGGATGCGACTGATAGGCGGGAAGCTTACATTGTGTGGGAAGTGTAGCCATTGGATGAAAAGGATCTAACAGGTATTATAAGCCTATGAGTGTAGAACTTCCTTTCATTTTCCAATGTAAATATTGAGTCCATTTTATCGTGGGGACCACTTTTAGTATTAGTGAGGTGAGAAGATTATGTGTCAGTGTTCATCATCATTTAGGTATGTCTTTCGCTTCCGTTTCCCGAGGGTCTTTGGATGGGGTGGTTTGAGAAGAGGATTGCCGAGAACCATGGTTTGTTTGTTGACACATGTGAGGGTCATCAACAGGTGTGTCGAGTAGCAACTAAAGTGGGAGTTCGTTGAGCAACACTATCAGATAATGTGCTGAGGACTCCCTTTCCTTGCGAGAGGGTTATGAATGGGTAGACCCAAAGGTTAAAGAACATTTCTCTAAGTATAGTTGGTTGTTGATTGTTTGGTCATTTATTGAAAGCATTCCTTTACTGTGCGACCTTGTTGAAGACGACATTATCACGATTGATTGTGAGTGCCATTGACAATGTGTCATGGTCAAGAGGGTTACCATTCAGATTTATTTTCTATGTTTTTGCATCTGATCACTGACATGTATGTTCACTTCCCTTTTGATGAATTTACTATTGTTAAGAAGTGAATCTTAAGTCAAACTCAACCTCACAAAATAAATTTTAAGGTGAGGTTTGCTTCCACTTATTACTATGAAATTTTCTTATCTCTAATCGATGTGGGACTTCCAACAACCCCTTATGCCGAGGTATATACATCTCGTACGTGAGACTAGGCATTAATAGGTAGTCCGATAGCAGTCTGATAACAGGTGGAATTATATGCCCAACAAACACAAATCTCGCTAGGATAGGCCTTAATTCATGGCTCTAATACCTTGTTAGAAAGTGGATTTTAAGCCTAACTCAACCCCACTAAACCAACTTTTAAGGTGAGGTTTGCACCCATATGCTATGAAATTCCCTTATCTCTAGTCGATATGGGACTTCTAACAACTATGGGTGTTTTAAGGATCCTAAATGTAGCTCCTTCGCAATTGCATCCAAATAGTTAGGCATCTCTTCAGGCTTTCCAAGTCATCTATCGAACATTGTGCTTGAAGACCTTGCCCCAAGTGTTCTTGCAATTTTACAGTACTCGGCTCGGTGACTTGGTAGGGTGGTTGTCATTGGTTAGCTAGCCATGGACATGTCTATTTGCTCCTTACACATGATCTTTCAAAAACATCAAAGGGGGGTTTATTCAAGTGGTTATTGAGCCATCGGAAAGGCTGTATTTCTTTAATGACGAAACACTCGTTGTTCCTTTTAATTGGACAAAGAGCCCTTTGAGATAAAATAATTGGCCTCGGTCCATGATGACTTTAGAGGATAATCGATTTCTTGGCTATTTTGACCAACTTCCTTGTAAGTTACCCACCCGGAAGATCCTAGGTGTTATTGTATTTGATAATCCTCGCATGACCTTTACGGCATGCTTTGTTTCCGATATATTACCTTTGATTGTTTTGCTCTTAACTAGGCTGAAAACTTGTGTTTGCAGGTATTACGGCTAAACTCGAGGGTGACTCAAATCAAGCAGACTTATTTCGTCAAATTCGGCTTCAAATTATTACTGGAGAAAAGGAGATGGTTGTTGAGAATCCTCCCACTAACGATCAGAAGGTCGAGGTCATGGAGGCCGTCCGTGATTTGCAACCTTCACCTGCTGAGGAGAAGAAACACAAGAGAAAAGAAAAGCCCTCTCAGCACAACTTCCCTTCCCAGTTCCCCAAGCGGAAGCGAACATCTTCAAGTGGGAATTCATCCGCGCTGATGTTGGCCAACCTTCGAATGAGGGATGGCTTGTCAATCTCATTGACGACATCAGAGCTAGAGGTTGTTGACAACTCGAACCGGGAGGCGCTTTTGGAATCTTTTTTGGAGTTTCAATCTCGTGCAATTGTTGTGGCACGCCACCTTGGTGCAGATTTGAAGAATAACCTGATGGTCGAGTTGGAATCAGCCAAATCAGACTTGGCTAATGCCCAAAAGCGTATTGATGAAATGTCTCATAAGGAATCTTTGTTAAACAAAGAATTGGACAAGTTGAAAAGGGAGAAGTTGAATCTTTTGACCAACTGTTCTTCATGGGAAACTTGGTGTCTTCAAGCCGAGAACGAGGAAGAAGAGGCCAAGGCTAAAATTACCCAGTTGAAACAAGACCTTTCAGATATGACTTCGGCTCGTGCAGATGATAGAAGGAAACTGGCGAGTGAACTTTTTCAACTAAAGAAATGCCTCTTGGCACAACACGAGGAAGGTTTTGCCAAGGCACTCCGGCAAGCGGCTTTGTTATTTAAGATTCCCCCTGATGATGATAGATTTGGTGTAGACCAAGATGTTTATCATGGCAAATTGGTTTCGATAAACGACATCCCCTACGGGTGTAAACACTGTTGATCTTGTTGACCTCGCTCAACTTGTTGCTGATCTCCTAACCTTTTGATGACATATTTGATAATCAAGACGTTTAATGTTTTAAGTTTGTACTTTGGGCCGATAGTGTCCCTTTAACTTTTTGCCTTTTGAACTCATTAGGGAATGTACATTTTTGCCTTTTGAACTCATTAGGGAATGTACATTTTATGCAATTAGCTTTCTTTAACTTAGTCTTTATCTGTTCTTTTTAGATTTTATTTTGCGTTGGTAGGGATCACATTGTGAAACTTCCTTAGCCAATTTGTTATTAGGAGGGATCTCATTTGCGAGGCTTCCTTTGCCGAGATAAACACAGTAGGAGCAATATAAATAGGACAATGAGTTTTTAATGGTGCCTTGTTAAAACCTCCTATGCCAAAACTCTCCTTAAGGAAAAAAGATCAAGGTAGGAGAAAAAGTGCACAAGTGACTTGACTATAAAAGAGAGTACAAAGATAATCTAAGCGTTTTAACTAAAACAAAACTTTAAGTGTGATGCATACCATGTCCTCAGTATGGGCTCTTCCAATAAGTGCTCTAGTGATATGCTCCTTTTGAGACCTCTTCAGAAATGCGAAAATGTCCTTTCCAGTTTGCCAAGAATTTTCCTTTATTTTACCTTACTCCACTTGCCATTTTTCAGAGAGGTCGTTCTTGTGAAACAATCTTGGCTATACTTTTGAGTTATATTGTCGAGCCATTCTTGTCTTGCAAGCTTCTTCTCAAATTTGTGCCTTGCTGCGCAGTTTGTTGGTGAGGTTAAGTTGGTTAACATACACTCCTTATTTATTTGTATGTCATACATCTGTCAGCAGAGGTATGATTCTCCTACTTCAATTGGGATTGTGACATCTACTCCTTATGTTAAGCTATATGATGTCTCCTATGTGGTCGTTTGGTGGCTTCGACTCGTTTATTGAGTTTAGAGAGTATAATCTTGTTGGCTACTTCGGCTTGATCACTTGTTTGGGGATGTTCAACTGAATTAGTGATATGTCGGATGTGGAGTTAGTTGTAGAAGTCGGCCAAGCCTTTATCTATTAATTGTCTTTCATTATCAGTGACTATGATGTGTAGGGGCTTGCTTGGTATGGGCTAGGGATGGCAATGAGTCAAGTCGAATACAGATAGTGTTTACCCACTACCCGTTCGTTTACCTGTCGAGTATCTGTTTGAAAAATACTTACGGATTTTTGTAAAATCCCGGATACCCGTGAATACTTGCGAATACTTAAAAAATTATATATTTTATATATTTTATAAATTTTATAAATAAAATATATAAAATATAATATAAATTAAATTAAATATAGATTATATTTTAATTTTAATTTTAATTAAATTTAACCTGATAAAATATAAATTAAATTTTAATTTTAATTAAATTTAACTTAATAAAATATAAGTTAAATTTTAATTTTAATCAAGTTTAACTTAATAAAATATAAATTAATTTTTTTATTTTTTGCAAGCAACTAATACTTGCAAATATGGGTAATATGATACTTGCACCCAACCCGTTTATGCACGAGTATTAAAATACCTGCTACCCGCAGGTACTAACTATCCACCGCAAATTTTATCTGCAAATACCCGTGAACACAGTATTTTTGCCATCCCTAGCATGGGCTTATGTAAAGACAAATATTTTAGCATATTTCTTCATTAGTTGTGTAATAGGTTTTGTATTTTCGGCCTGCTTAGGCATGAAACGGGATAGGGATGTCAATCACCCTTCTAATTGTTGTACCTCTTTCAAATTCTTGGGACTGCGCATTGATAAGTGCTTGTCATTTGTCAGGATTTGTTTCAATTCCCTAATGTGTGAGTATGTGAAGAGACTCTTCTCGGGGTTGATTCTCATGTTATATATTCACTTAGGTCTTTTGCATGCTCTACTGACATGAATCAGACTTTACTACCATATCGTCAACGTATACTTCCATGTTTCAGCCAATAAGCCCTTTGAAAATCTTATGCATGAGGTGCTAGTGCTTGTAGGTTGCTCTTATGTTTTTGAAGCTGAATGGCATGACCTTGTAGTAGTAGTTGGACTGTGGTTATAAATGTTGTTTTTCGTTGTCCTATGGGTGAATTCGTATTTGGTTGTATCTCGAGAAGGTATCAAGGAAGCTCAAGATTTTGTGCCCTGCTGCTCCATCTACAAGCTTATCAATACTCAGTAGGTGTACGCATCTTTGGGAAAAGCTTTGTTTAAGACTGTAATCTGTGCATATTTGCCATTTACCATTTTCCTTTTTTGGAAGGACAATGCTGGCTAGCCAGGTGCTATACCGTGCTTCCTGAATGAAGTCGTCAAGAGCTTATTCACCTCTACTTATGCTGTTGCACCCTTCTCTCTCCCCATCTTTCGCTTCTTTTAGGATACCGACCTTGCTTCTATACAAATTGATAGTTCGTTGGCTGCAGTCCACGCAAACAGGTCAACATTCTCAGCTAGGACGTCGATAATAACTTGTTCATCCTCCTCCTTTAACGATGCTCCTATTCTTGTGTTATGTTCGACTTGTTCTAACTGTAGGGTATCATATCTTCTAACGGTTCGACCCAGGTATCGTCATCCATCCTAGGGTCTAGGTTTGTCATCCTTGCTGCCTTTGCTTTTTCCCCTTTGTGAGATGTGTTAGGTGACTATTGGTGTTATTTTCAAACTTGCTACATAACATTATCTAACATTTTTTTGGTTAACATGTACTGTGATGACATCCCTTGTCATTGATGGAAACTTCTTTGCTAGATGGGGTGTGGAAACGATGGCACAAAGAGCATTTAAGGATGGCCTTCCTAGCATGATGTTGTAGGATGTATTGCCATTGACAATAAGATATTGGATCTTTATTTGTTCTACTTCTCCTTCCCTCCCCCGAATTTTGTGTGGAGGTCAATATATCCCATTGTGTCAACCCATTCTCGTGAAAATCTGATTATTTGATTGTTATAGGGTTGAATGTCGACTTCACACAATCTTAGCTTTCCAAATCTTTCAATATAAGATGTCCATTGAACTTCTCTTCTTGTATTTGATCTCGTCTTCTCATCTTCTCGTATCTAGTCTCACTTTCTTGTGTTTGGGATGATCGAGGGTAGAGAAGCCGGGGTGTGTCAGACTAGCAGTAAATATAGTAATAAATGAACAAACTTTTACCTTCCTTCTTCTCAAGCTCTTACTCTTACTAGAAAGTAAGTAATTCCTATTTATACTATTCTAGTGGGTTTTAACCTGGATGAGCTTAGATTAGTTAGGTCCTTTCTTAAGTATCTAATTAGTCCTTCATGTTGATGAATTAGGGGTAACTCTACTTAGGGAAGGTCCTAGATTGTTTTGGCATATGTAATCGAGACCACCTCGGTTCTACTATGTACATGATGTTTACTGAAATAAGTTAAATAGCTTATAGGAGAGTAATAAATAATTTCACAATCTTAACCAAATACCTTCAATTTTATAACTCCGCTTATATGATAAGATAAACCCAAATAAGTTTGGGAGAAGCTCATTTTAACACACTTCCATTAGCAATTTTGTGCTTGATCCAACACCCATTATATGTAGTGTTGTGCTCTATGCTTGTTAACTAATGTTTTGTATTTGTTAAAATTTAATATATATTTCTTCCAAAAAAAAATGATGGTCTTTATAGAAGAGTTGCCGGCCCAACACCAATGACGATCACATTGGGATTTGATGATGGTATCATGATCTGAGCTTTCAACTAGGTTTTTTGTATGGTTGTATTGTACTATTGTAAATCTTCATGAATGACAGTATGTACTGAAGTGAAATCCTCCATATGTTGGTGTTTTCAGATCTCAAATTCTTTTCATGATTTGGTCCAGTCCCCTCATGATCCTTTTGTATTGTCTCTCTTTTACATAAATTTCTTTGATGTGCTGCAAATGATAGGTGGGACTAGAGATTTAAGTTGGCACCTCTAGTCTCACAGTGATGCTAGGCATATGAAGCTTTTATTTTAAAAAAAAAATCCTTCACATGTTGATGTTTTCAGTTCTCACTTATCAAACTGTATTATATTTTCTTGAAGTTGCCTTACTTCCTTGTCAATTATGATTTATGGCTTTCTCGTTTATTTTTTGTGGTAAGATATTTAAATCAATATCCCAATCCTTACAGCTGATTGTGTTGGACAAGTTGAGTGTGGCAGTTGTGCAGTATTGCTAATGTACCCATTTGGTGCTTCACAAGTTAGATGTTCCTCATGCCAGTTTGTGACAGAAATTGGGGTATGATAACTATTATATATTTAGTACTTTATCTGAAAAATATAGTCTTTTGACACGGGGTTTGGTTTACTAGACATATCATCATGAATTACTATGGAGTAATTGAAAGTTCTGTACAAGGAAAATTCCCTTTAGCTTTTTTGAACATTTTGAATGAAATTTAGATTATACAAAGACTATAGTATCTACATGTTGTGGTTGACATAATGGATGTGTATAAATTTTATTTGAATTGTTTGTTGGTGATTGATATGTTTAGAAAACTGGAGGGCATGCTTCTAATGACTGAAAAACTTAGTGTTTTCTCTGTCAATGTTGTGGGATTTAATCTAAATAGAACTACTCGTTTGAAACCTTCGGGTCGTAGTTAGTGGATAATAATACAATAGCATGTGGGAGTTAAGTATCATCCTAATATACACTTGTATGCATACTAATAATAGGACAGTATTGTGGTATCTTATCTTATATTTGAAGTGGAATAGAGTGGCAGGAATTTACTGTTTCTTGTTTTACTTTCATTGTATAGTCTTCTATAAATTATACATTGTCAATTGCACCTCTTAATGACAGTTTAATACAATTCTTACTTGGTGCGAACTAAAATAGGAACTCTAAATATATACTATTTCTAGGCTGATTCTTGCAACCCATATAAAAAGAAACAACAACAGTAATTATTAGGCTGCTCAAGAATGCACCACTTTACTTCAAAGATTTGGTGGCGGGACATGGAACAAAATTGGTAAAAATATTTGCAAGCTGAAGTCACAAGTTGACATGAGGAAGAGAGATTACATGATTTTCAAGAGCTTCATGAATAGACTGACAATCCACCTCCTGCACACATCAAAAATCAAACTAGTGGCAAGTTATTGCACTGATGTTGTCAACATGGAGAGGTGTGACATTGCTTTGAGGAATTCCAAGTTCAGCCAACAAACCTATATCCAAATAAGCTCAATATTGTACGCAGGTGGATGACTTGGATACATGGACTTTCTTTTCACTCTTCCAAGAAATCAAAGTAGGACCAAGAAACATGCACCAACTAGATATAGACATCCAATATCTAGATAACTATTAGCTATAACTTTTGGATTTAGTGATAAACACTCAATACAACGCAGCCAAATTAAAGTGATAAGGACTGCACACAAGTAATTAAGACTACTCATCACTCACCAATTGGCAATACTTAAA
>Ga0099823_1000505_pt1 | contig 26344 bp, 14 predicted proteins | sample CowpearedBW_FD_76831 | JGI IMG/M metagenome (GOLD analysis project Ga0099823, IMG submission 76831) | Root nodule microbial communities of legume samples collected from California, USA - Cow pea red BW | ecosystem: Host-associated > Plants > Roots > Nodule | place: USA: California | collected...
ACTTGTAAAAGTAACCGTTAAATTTTAAAAATTTAATAAATAATTAAATTATAAAGGGTAAAGTTGGAATTATGAAATGTGGACACAAAAGAGGGAATCCCCTTTATATATAGTTATAGATTATAGATAAATGATATTGGAACTTATATTATCATTTTTCTATTACAACTTAGTTAATTTGTAATTTATTATGTCTTTACGATTCTTACGGGCGAATTATAACTAACTATTATAATAAGTTATAATAAAATTTAATTTTTTCATTAATATAAATACCTCTTTAATCTTATTCTTCATTGATAAATTTCATTAAATCTAATTTCAATACTTTGAACTCACATTAATTTTCCTATAAAAGAATCAAATTCCGCCTCACCTTTTATCATAACATTGATCAATTCATATATATATTTTTAACTTATCCAATCAACATTTATTTACCACCAATAACAATATATTTTACAATTAAAATTAGACTACTTTAATTTAAGAAAAATGATTTTTTAATTATTAAATGTGGACAACTTTACAACTTTAAATAATATCTTTTAAATAATTTTTTGTTTTTATATTTTCTCTTTCTTAATATTCTAAAAACACTTAAAAAATAACATCCCATATTATAAAAAAAATTATCAAAATTTAATAGGCAAATCTATTATCGTCTTTAGTTTAATATACAATAAAATTAAAACATTTGATTGCATGGTCTAATCAAAACAAATCAAACATCATAACTATGTTTTAAGTTGTCGTGTTGTGTGATGTGACACGAATGGGTTGTCCAATTCATGGTCGATACCACCCACCCACCTACCACCGAACAACGCGGCTCTTAGTAACTGCCACTTTGACCATTTAGTTTCCCTTCGACTTCTACAAAGGAGCCACAATAACTATTTTCGAATCATCTACAATGTATTAGGCCACTCTTCTGCATTTTTATGGTTCTCTGTGTTTTCCTTCTCCAGAAAATCACCAAATGGCCATAGTTCCTATCACCTACACCCACACATGGACTTTCTCTAATCCTCATTATGCACTTCCCCTCTTCCACTCACGCACCAATTTCACGAGGATCAAATTTTCTCCCACAAACTATGGTGCTGGCCTTGCCCCCTCTTCACCCCTCTCTCATTTTCGAGTATTTTGCCGATCTGAGGTAATTCTTGGCTACCCTTTTGTTCCAACTTGTTCACTTCGATTCCACTTTTTTAAACTGAGCATAAGAAATTCAACTTACATTATCATACATACATGCAGAAAAGAGAGTTATGATTATGAATATCTTAGAATGTCATTAGTTTAGAGCACTGATATTACTTACTTTATCTTCATTCATCTTAGACCAGTTAAATCCAAGTTTTCCCCCTTTGAATATCATGGAAATTTGTTGAGAGGTATGAAATTGATTCAATCCATAAAGCATTAGCTAAGATATTTATAGGGTGTGTCCAACAACTAGGACAATCAATCTAGCAAGTTTGTTTAGAGAGTGCAAAAAACATACTATTTTACATTTTTATGATATTTTTGTGCATGTAGAGGGAGACAATTGAGATAAGAAGGTGCGCCCCTTTTCTAGAAGGTTCAACATTTGTTGATAATGGTGGTGTGGCCTCAGATGAGTGGAAAGTAGTTCCTGATATTTGGCGATCTTCTGCGGAGAAGTATGGTGACAATGTAGCCTTAGTAGACACATGTCATCATCCTCCTACAACTCTAACGTACACACAGGTACATTTGTTCCCTGTTGTTCTGTGCCTCTTGCCAAATTGTTTTAAATTACCATGCATGCTCATAATAAATAAATAAAAAGGTTCTAAGGAATAAGTATGATGAATGCAGAAGTTTTGTTTGTTGAAATGTTCATGTGAAGGAAGAGTTAGAGTTATATCCAATAGTGCGTCAAGTTTTTTTATTTAGAGATTTAGCAGGTGTAGAACATGCCAAATTTGGTGCTAGAGAGCTTAATCATATTCTGATATCTTATGTTCTACATCAAAATTTCAGTTGGAGCAGGCAATTTTGTATTTTGCAGAAGGCTTGAGAGTTATTGGGGTAAAACCTGATGAGAAGATTGCCCTTTTTGCGGACAATTCATGTCATTGGCTTATAGCAGATCAAGGTGTGTTGAAATTTCACTTCCTCCACTTTCAGTGTATTCAGTCTAGAAGGTACCATTTGCACAAATCTTATGTTTACTAACTTACGATAAAAAAAAAACTACTAACAATCATAAAATATGATTGTACCATTTCAAAATCACAACAGTCAAAGGATCCTTCACACCCTTTATCTAAAACAGCTCAATTGTAAATTTTGAGAACTATATGTGTAGGGTTTATGAATCAATGTGAAAAGGAACTTTTACTATAATGTTATGTTTTTTGAAAGTTATCTCCATGCTTTAAACTTGTTTGTTTTTCTGATGTTACGTCCATTTAGTGAAAAGAAAAATCACGTTGCACGAATCTGAGGTGCTGATTTTGGTGACAGATTTACAGTGTTTATATGTTCATGAGTTGTTGTAGAAGTTCTAAATTAGTTTTAAGTTTGAGTGTTCTAATACTAGAAGTGATATTCTGGTGTAAACTGTTTCGGCATTTTGATCTTGAATGGGATTTCACATTACTACTATGTGTGCGATATTGTGCTTTTTATCATATCAAAGTTATATTTTTAATATAGGTATGATGGCAAGTGGAGCAATAAACGTGGTAAGAGGCTCAAGGTCATCAGTTGCAGAACTTTTGCAAATATACAACCACTCTGAAAGGTTAGTCTCATCTTCGATAATCTGATTATGTTACTTCAGGCTGATCTTTGCACATTCACATTTTGTGATTGATTGTGTTCTAGTAACAACAGGTCTTAATGAATTGTTTTAAACAATATAACTACTGGTTTCCACGTTTTTTTAAGTGATCATTTTTCAATCTGAATTGTTGAGACTTTTGGTATTGTTATTCAGCGTTGCACTAGTGGTGGATAACCCAGAAATGTTCAATCGGGTTGCAAACACGTTCTATTCAAACACTTCCATGAGGTTTATTATTTTGCTTTGGGGAGAGAAATCGGAGCTGGTTGGTCAAGAAAACAAGCACATGCCAGTTTTTACTTTCCAGGAAGTCATAGATTTGGGACGAGATAATCGCAGGGCATTATCTAAGGCTGGTATGTTAACTCATTTTCTCTCATAATGCTACTCATCCTAAGACGAATGAGTTTGACTCAAATATATAAATATAAGAGTTATATATACGTAGTCCCTAAATTTGAATGTGATTGAAATTTGTTCATGTTCTAAACTTTAAAATATTTTGGTCTTCAAATTTTAAAAATGATTGGATATAGCATTTTAATCCCATTTTTATGTAATAAATCGTGTTTCAAGTTGACATTTAAGTTGAAACATGTCAAACTGTGTAAAACAGCTCAAACGCCAGTCTGAAATGCAATTTTACATTTAATAAACTTTAACTCAGTTGGGTTAGGAGGATTACGCCTATTCATTTATCTAGTTCGGATCAAACTGTATCAAAGTTTGAGACATGTCAATTAGTACAAACAACTCAAACGTCAATATGAAATGATATCTTACATTTAGTAAAATTTAACTCAGATTAAGAGGACTACATATATTCATTTTTTAAGTTCAGGATTAAACTGTATCAAAGTTTGAAACATCTCAAATGGTGTAAACAACTCAAACTCCAATTTGAAACGTCATTATACATTTAATAAAATTTAACTTAGTTGAGTTAGGAAGACTACATCTATTCATTTTTTAAGTTTGGGATCAAACTGTATCAAAGTTTGAGACATGATAGAGTTCTAATTTAATGTCAAAATTTAAGAATTAAAAACATATTTAACTCAAAAAATAATAAATAAAATAAAAGTTAAGAATTGTATTATCGGTTGCATGAAGGAGTGAAGATTCCGTGCTTGATTTATCTTTTTTGTGTAAAATCTCTGGTTTAGTGTGTCCAAGAAAGATTGTGGTAGAAAAAATAAACTTATATATTGTATCTACTGTTTTCGAAAAATCAGGTTAGTTATCATGATAAACTATGCCATCTCACATAAATAGTCAGGTTTAACAATCACATGAATGATTCATTAAAATGAAAAAACAAAAACAGAAAGATAGACCAAATCAAACTGATAGTAAAAATACACTACAAACTCCCTTAGTAAAACAAAATAGGAGTTGATATCCATTATAAAAAAACTTTAAACTAATATTATTAAAAAAAATGAACCACTCAAAATCTAATCTTCTATCAATATCAAAATTAGCAAGCTTATCCTTAGATAATCTTAATGTCTAAAATACTGTTAAAAAGTGTAATGATAAAAAAATAATAATTACAATCATTTACACGACAACCTTATTAAAACATGTTTTCTTAAACAAGATGAAGAAAACGTTTGGCAGGGGAACTTGAAAACAAAATCTTTCAATAGTTTATAGAAAAATACAGGATACCAACTAAATTTTTGACAATTTTTTTTTAAATCTGACTTGACATTTTTTAAATGATTTTTTTTTTCTATATTTTAAAATCATTTAAAGGATGTTAGTTCATATTATAAAAAAAGTTGTTAAAATTTAGTCATTTTCTTATCATTTTTCATGTTATAAAGACTAAAACATCAATCTTAAATTGAGAGATAAAAGTCAAATTTAACAAAACTTTAGAGATTAGAAGCATATTCAAATCTTTAGCTTTCTATTTCGTTTAAAGTTTAATTAGACAAATGAAAATGTTATTCATATATGTATACGATTTTTTATTTATTAATTTTATTATTTTTCACAATATTTTTAACTTAGTTAATATGTAGAGATAACAAATAGTTCGTAATGTTTTTTAGCCTAATGATCTAAGGTTTGAATCTTGGTTGTGTGACTTCGAGTATGGAATAGATCATACCAGAATAAAAATGCTCACAAATATTAGTCATTTCATTTAGCCGGTAAAAAAAACATCATACTAATATCATAATTACAAAAAATGTAAATTAAAAAGAAAATTATTTCTAAAAATTATCTTAAAAGTAAATAAAACAAAGAAACATTTATGTAAAGTAAATTGAATAAAAATATTAAAATAATAATAATAAATGACATAATATTTTAAGATATAAAAAAACTTCTTTCTTCAAAATATGTTATATAATCAATTCTTTAATTTGATAAATAGTCGTTATAAAATATTTTTATTATTATTACTAAGAAAAATATATACACGCATATGTATTTTTTTTCTCGTGATAAAAAATTAAAAGATTAATTCTTGTTATAATTATTAAAATATAAAATGTTATTAGATTTTGTAGAAATATATCTATAAAAATATATTTATCACATAATATTTTTATTAGAGATAAAAAAATATTTACAAAACTTAAAAAATAAAATATATTAATAAAAAATAGAATTGACAAATATATATATATATATATTTACAATAGTAGTTTCAAAATCATTATAAGAATGGATTATCTATTAATTTCATGTATTTCTTTAATCTCTTTGATTTGATATTTTATTCCTTTTTATGTGTGATGTAACATTAAACATCATAATGTAGAGGCAAGGTTATTGATGTTAATTACATTATAGCCAGTATTTTTTTATCTCGCTATTTTTATATTTAAAATTTATAATTTTGTAAGAAAATTTAAAACCTGAAAATATCTAACAAAGTCTCCAAATTAAAGATAGGATATTTGAATTAAAAAACAATATATTAAAAAGTCTAAGTATTATAAGTCATAAGCACTCAAAATTTAGTAGTCTTTTGTGTGTCTAATGGAGAAATATATTTCTAAAAATATTTCACCAAAAAATTAATATACATTTGTCTGAACAAATTCAATTTGTATCCGTGGAAGGTCTCATATCGACTTTTCTCCGTCAACATTTTACTTCTGAACTCCTCTTCATATGACTTTTTTTAATAATAACATTATTTATCAAAATGGAGGAAGTTATTAGAATCCAATATAAAGATTTGAACAATATCCTTACTTTTAAAAAAAAGATAATTATTTATGTTATGAACGTGCAAGTTAAAATAATTTTTAAAGTTAAAAGTTAGTATATTTATAAAGAGAAAAAAAAAAAATACATAACATGAGATATATAAATGATAGCAACATAAAAATTGAATAAAATAGATCTATTGTAATGTTTTAAAACTATACTATTCATGTAATTAAAAAGATGATGTTTAATGGAGTTATGTGTTATTTTGGTACTTTTTATATTAATTGCAGAACAGCGCTATGTGTATGAACCAATACACTCAGATAGTATTGCTACCCTCATATACACAAGTGGAACAACCGGAAATCCGAAAGGTGTAATGCTCACCCATCAGAATCTTCTGCATCAGGTTTCATCACATACATGCTACGTTAGAGCTTTTCCAAATCATTATATTTGGTTTCAATGGGGGTAAATTATGTCTTGGTTATGTAAAATGGAAAATTAATAAAATCATATTCAAGAATTTTTTTCTTAATAATTTAGTGCCTATAAAACCTAAACATACTTTTGTGCATCTTATTGTTAACGTGGTTAATGGAAGCATGACAGTGGCCAAGAGTTTGAATGAGTGAAGTTTTGAACTTAACACATGAAATTTCATCTTCATATTCGTATTACACTATAAGAAAAATCCGATTTATCGACGTATTCTTTGGTAAATCCAAAAATTCGTCATTAATTATCAACATATATATCATCTGTAATTCGAACCAATATGTATAGAATTTAAGGATGGAATATTTTCTTCAATAATTATCGAAGAAAATGTCTTGTCGGTAATTACACCACTTCTCATTAATAATTATCTATGGATATATCTGTCTATTTCCACTCCAAGCGTGTGATACTTTAGACAAAAGCTTGAATCTCTCTACATCAAGAACACCGGCCATAAGAGAAATACAGCTACTAGAACACCATTTTTCATTCTAGAAATTAATTTGATCACTATTACCAACAACCCAATTGGTATTATCCAAGATAGTATCATACCGATCATTAATACCAGGCCAAATAGAGGATGATTTGTACAGAGCAATCTTCTTATATTTATATTTTTAAATAATTTTATTAGTTTGTCCATTTTACAGATTCAGAACATAATTTATCCATTATGATACACTTGATGATGCGTGATTTATTGATGAATTTCTAGATAAAAAACTTATGGGACATAGTACCTGCAAAAGTTGGGGATAGATTTCTAAGCATGCTGCCACCTTGGCATGCATACGAAAGAGCTTGTGAGTATTTCATTTTCACATGCGGAATTCAGCAAGTATACACAACCGTGCGGAATCTAAAGGTATTGTTTTACTAATTTGATCATAAACATTGCGGAATCATCGCTTACAGTTATAATGTAACATCAAAATTAGGGTTAAAATGGAAAGAAAAAACAATAGCAGATTTTTCTTCGAATGCTGGATTATTGTTTCAGTTCAACAGTTATTATTATTAGTATGATATAAGGAAATGCGTCACTATATACGCTAAATTGGTTATTTCCTTAATTATCTATATGCACATTTATTAACATACTCTCCTTTCTAATTTTCTAGGATGATTTGAAACTCTATCAACCACAGTACTTGATTTCTGTTCCTTTAGTTTTTGAAACATTGTACAGGTAAATCTTCTCCAAATGAATACTCATTGAATTGATGATATATCATGTTCTATGCTTTTGTTTAAATTGTAAGCCATTCCTATATGTGATGCTTGAATTTGGTTTGTGACTAATATTTTGAGGTGAGTGAGTGCCTGGCAAGTGTTTGAAGATTTGACAGGAAAATTCCTGCAATCTGTAGCATGTTATAAGAGTCCAGGTTTTGTTATAGTGCTGTAAAAAAATATGTTGCTTGAAAGCAACCACTTGAACTTAATAAACTAACAATAAGTGGCATAAAACTAATAGGAACAAACAAGTGTACACGATTAGGAACGTGATAACTTTCATTGGTTTTGTTGATTGTTTCCTCTGCAGTGGGATCATGAAGCAGATATCTACGAGTTCTGCTGTTAGAAAGTTTGTGGCACTAACATTCATAAGGGTCAGCTTAGCATACATGGAATGTAAGCGCATTTATGAGGTTTGTGTATCTCTCATCGTTTTATCTGATCTCCAAAGTGTCACTTCTTTTCATCAGGCTACTGTGATTCTTACTTGCCTTACTCTTTGAGTAAAATATCTGTTTTCTTTTCACTCTGTCTTTTCTTGCTTTTGGAGCATATTCTATCTTAACAAGTTCTTATTTTATCCGAAACAAAAGTGAAAAGGATAAACAGCATGATGATTTGCATATGTTGTCAACTGAGTGTCTTTAAGATTGCAGGTATTTTAGTTAATTGATGTGTTAACTGGTTTATTGTTCCTTAGTCACTCAAGACTTGTGAAGCAAATTGGTTGAATGAGGAGGAGCAGCAACAAACTTTCTATTATAGCAATACTGTTTCTCAGCAAAGATATTTCTTTTACTAATTTTCAAATTATGTTTTTAGGGTAAATGTCTAACAATGAACAAGAAGCAAGTCTCCTACGTGAATTCAACGTTGGACTGGCTGTGGGCGAGAATTATAGCCACATTACTACTTCCGGTTCATATTTTGGCTAAGAAACTTGTCTACAATAAAATCCATGCAGCTATTGGAATATCAAAGGTTTTGTTCTCTTCTACACCATTATCTTATCATACTCATTTCACTTAAAGGTGTTAGTGATACGTCTAAAATAATCATTTTATTATTTTTTTCTCTAATTGTTTTTATGATCTTGGTCCTCTATATAAAATTTTTGGTCTCGTGTTTGTAGCATCTTACACCGACTCAAAGATGAAAGAAAGTTAATGTTTATGCATAATTTCAACTATTAGACTATTAGTCTTTTTAATGTTATTATTTAAAAAAAAATTGTACTCGGTTTTTATTATTATGATATAGAAGATGGTTCTAGAAATTGTTATTCTTTGTTTATAAAATCATGAACACTAACTAAGATTAACCTTCTTCATCGTTGTCAAATATGTATATATTAAAAAAAAATATAAATTACTTTTTTTAAAAAATTGTGTACAAATGAAATAATATTTCAAAAAAATAAAAATAAAAATAAAAAATATTAATTTAAAAAATAATTGTATGTAAAATAATTTCTAGTGATCTCCCCTTTTCTCTTTCTGATGCCTCATCAGTCACCAATGATATAATGTGGGAAAGTTCCTCGGGGCTGAATTAGCATTTAAGTGATATCATCTTAAGAAATGAACTTTAAATCTAACTCATTCTTACAAAATTAACTTATAAGGTGAGGTTTGCATCCACTTATATACTGTAAATTGGTCTTATCACTAGTCAATGTGAGACTTCCAATATTTTGCTTCCTCTTTTATGGTGGTATTTTGACATTCTCTCTTTCAACTTTCTTAAGATTCCCGAGTTTGGAGAGAGAGATATTTTTCATTTAAATGCACCATATTGTATCTTGTTCATGATTCTGGAAATTGTGGTTTGACGGGAGAAACTTCTTGGTTCTGTACAGGCTGGAATAAGTGGAGGTGGTAGTTTGCGGTGGGAAGTAGATAAGTTTTTTGAGGTCTGATATTTCAATCATGTGAAACTTGTAATAAATTTTTTTGAATCTACTTGGCCACTTCACATTGATGCTTCTTTTATATCATGCAGGCAATTGGTGTGAAAGTACAAAATGGATATGGTTTAACAGAAACTTCACCAGTTGTTGCAGCACGACGACCTGGATGTAATGTAAGCAACTTACTTAATGCATTGAAAATTGAAGAATTATTTGGTGAAATTGATGTGTGACTCACTAACTTCTTAATGGGACAAATTCTCTCAATATTAAAGTGACTTAAAATAATTAAATTTAATACCTGTACATTCATACGAGAAAGCACACTTCGAATGCAAATTGCTCATATTTATCAGTTAGTATTTTTTAAAAATTCTGTAGTTTAAGTTTGGTGTTTTACATTTTTAATGAAATTCTTTGCTTAAGAGAACAGTGTCCATCCTGTGGTGCATTTATCTGAGAATGTTACAGATACAATGTTGTGAAGGTTCTTGGATCTATTGGGCATCCAATTCGTGAAACGGAATTCAAAGTTGTAGATTCTGAAACTGATGAAGTTCTTCCAGCTGGTTCAAAGGGAATTTTAAAAGTCAGGGGTCCACAAGTGATGAAAGGATACTTCAAGGTAATTTGTTATGTTAGAGTGCGAACATATACTGTGTTGGGGTGGGAGGGCAGAGAGAAAATGCATTCATATTACTTTTGTTTCTTACAGCAAATATATTGGGAGATACCTATGCAGTTAAATTCATAGTGATGTTTTTGGATGAAATTGTGATAGTTATTATCTGTGTTTGTATTAGAATCCTTTAGCTACGGTTCAGGCCTTAGACGGGAATGGATGGTTGAATACTGGTGATATAGGATGGATTGTTCCTCATCATTCAACTGGGCGGAGTCGTCAATCGAGTGGTATGATTGTTGTGGAAGGCCGTGCTAAAGACACTATTGTACTTTCAACGGGTAAGTAGAAGTTTGTAATCTATTTATATTTATTTTTGATTAAATATGTTTGTAATCCCCAAATTTAGACACGAAATTAGAATTCGTCCTAAAGTTTCGTTTTCAAACTTTAAAAGTACATAAATATCTATTCATTGAATTCTAAGAATATATATATATATATATATATATATATATATATATATAAAGAAAAATTAGCGTCGTTAAGTTAACATAATTATATCTATTCATTTCTTAAGTTTGGAATCAAAATTTTGAACAATGATAAAGTCTAATTTCGTGTCAAAATTTAAGAAGTAAAATTATATTTAACCCTTATCAGAATCTTAGAATATGTACGTCTACTATGTCTGTGTACGAACGATTTTATATTATTTACATCCATTAGAGATGTGACACAAAGGACAATCAAAGAAACTTGAAGAAAAGTTCTTTATATTTTATACTCGTAAAATTACTTTTATCTTAAATCATTTAGCCCTCCCCAAAACTGCAAAGGTCTTCACCTGTGTGTTTTTGAAATTGTTCAATTAGAATCTTAGTTATTTGTTCGTAGAAAATCTAGAGCCTAACAAGAGAATTTTGTAAAGCATTTGTATTTTATTAACCTCACAAAATGAGATAAGTTTATCCGGAGGATAGAAAAGGGTAAGTTTACATGGAGAATAGAGAAGAGTGCAGTGGAAGGTACCTGACTAAATAACTAAGTTATTATCGAATTAATTGTTGGGTTGCATCAATTGTGTAATCATGGAAGTCAAGTAGGTAAGTTTACAAGTGAATCATGATGCTTAGGTTGTTATACTGTTAAAAGATAAAAAGTAGGTTTGGTCTCTTGTTCAACTTCTTCTGTTGCCTAACTTTACTTTTGTTCTTGTTCTTCAAGAATATTGAAACTTCTTAATCATCAAGTCCAGATTCTCTCAATCTAAAATTTGATCTTTCTTTATGGTTTCAACTTTGAAGGCAGCTCCCTTCGTTTTTTTTTTTCATCTTCATGTTCCCTGAGTTTCCTATACAAAGTAGATGATCAGATAGGTAAAAGAAAATTTTAAGCATTCAAGGTAGCATAAGTCTAAAAATAAAATAATTTATTTTATAGATTGATCTTATCTAACCAATATGAAGCCTAAACTCTGCTGCTAATTTATCCACTTACCAAACCTTAATGCTGGGAGAGAGCCCATTAGTTTACATAAGAAAGGAGAGTAAATGCTAATCTTAAAAAAAATATTTTTTAAGCCTCAATTTCAACTTCTTCCTATGCACGAATCCCTTATGATTACCAGGCTTTTATTTTTTTTCCTTTTGAAGTATTAACCACTTGTTCTAATAAGAGAAGGTGAAAATGTTGAACCGGGGGAACTTGAAGAAGCTGCAATGAGGAGTAACTTAATTCAACAAATTGTTGTTGTTGGTCAGGTAAACTCTTAGTTTCTTTCAATTTCTTATAGATCAAGCACTACGTATAAAATGTATTTCATTCAGACAGTGTAAAATGTAGTGATTTAACTTCTTGTTAATAACTGTAAGGATAAGCGACGTCTAGGAGCTGTAATAGTTCCTAACAAGGAAGAGGTCTTGAAGGTAGCAAGGAAGTTGTCAATTATAAATTCCGAGAATTCAGATGTCAGTGAGGAAAAAGTGAGGAGCCTAATATATAAAGAATTACAAACCTGGTAAGACTTGGTTCCACTTATGTCAATTATAAAGTTTAAGCTTATTATCAAGCTGGCTCAAGCTCCAAACAGGTATAGTTATTGCTTTAGATCTAAAAAATAAAAAATCCTAAAAACAATTCTTTTTAGTACTGATTGCTTAAGAACTCCACGAAAGACAACCTAAAAAAAGTTTCATTTTGCTTTAGACCTGTAAACTCTCGAGTCGTGTCTGCTTATTATGTTATGGAAAGACAATGTTAATTATATCTTAAAAAAAACGTTTTGAGAATATTTAAGGAAAGTGAACTCTTTGCTTTGAAAGAAATTGGTTTTTATACTATCGGTTGGGAATAATATCTTTGATGCATATAGAAAAAAAAAATAGAGTTCATTCCTATAGCTAGTTCATTAAGTGGGATATCACATGCTAATTTTCTTGATGACCGAGCTAGAATAGAGATAAAAAGAGAGTTCTGTTCCGAATTGGTGTTCATTGATTCATTATATTTTCTATACTCTAATCTTGTTTATTTGCATTATTCGCATTCTTGGTGTCCTGTTCATGATGCAGGATGTCTGAATCTCCATTTCAAATTGGACCAATCCTTCTTGTACATGAACCCTTCACGGTTAGATTTTGAACCGAATTCAAAGTTATGGTATCTTGTATGTTGTTTGTTATTCAGATAACAAAACTGATACATTTGGTTAATCCTTTTCTGCAATGGCAGATTGATAATGGTTTAATGACACCCACCATGAAAATTAGAAGAGATAGAGTTGTGACTGAATACAAGGATCAAATAGACAACCTATACAAGTGACCTACTGAGTGTCAATGACATCATATATACAGAGACAAGAGAGCTCTAACTTAGTTGTAAGACAAGATTCAAAGTCCTAATCCTTGGGTGACAATCTTTATATATGGTTTTTGGTACCTTGCAAAATGGAACATACAATTGTTAACAATACATTGAAGTTGATGTGTTAAGAAGTTTTTCGCTTGCTCACAAAAATAAAAAATAAAAACACAAAGTTTTTGGCTCGAACTAAGATATTGTCTATTAAATTGAAGTTAAATTACCCAAAATGTTTGCCTTAGATATTGAATATGATAAAATGCATTCTTCTTTTGAATAAAGAATCAGTATTTCTCAGTTACACTAATTTAAACTTGGCTTAGTTAAGTTTTAAATCTCTAGTAAATTTGAATATTTTTAATTAATTCTTAATTAATTTTGTTTTCTATTAAATACTCAATTTATATATTTTAAAATTGAGTCTCTACAATTTAAAATTTTTAGTATTTAGGTGACTGTGGTTGTTATTTCATCTTATTATTTTACTTATTTGTCTGTGTTAATAAATGTGAAATTTTGTTATTAATGTAAAATAATATTATGATTAATATAACATGAAAGGTTGTCATTTTACATTTCTTGTAATATCCTAATATTATTTTATATTAACTACAAAATCTTAAATTTCTTAATGCCTGAAGATAAGGAATCATGTTGATGGGGATAGAATAATAAGAACATCATTCTATTAACAGAAAAAATAATCGATGAATTGGAGACTCAATTCAGATATAAAATTTTTGAATAGTTAATACAACAAAGACATTTAATTAAAAGCATCCAAATTTATGAGAAACTTAAAACTTAATTTGAGTTCTAGTTTAATTAAAAACATCCAAATTTAATTAAAAACCATAATTCTCTACCATCTACTTAATTTTTTACATTGAACACGGTTAAGAAAAATAGTTCGTATGATAATATCTTTTTGGAACTTCTAACAAAAAAACGTTAAGAACTTTTAAGAGATTTTCTAAATCATAGTGAACTTCTAAATTTCATTTTCCGTATGTATTAAATATATAATAGGATCAAATATGTTAGTAGTCACAACTCGTCCGACGATGTAAATTTCTTTTAAGAGTTAATTGACGTTTTAGACTAGCATTTGTCAGAATATGTCAAATAATGTAAACAATTCAAATGTCTATTTGAAACTTTGTTTTGCATGTCAAAGAAATTTAACGCATGTGGATTATGAAGACTATATCTATTCATTTTTTAAGTACGACGATTAAATTATATCAAATTTTGGGAGAGTGACGAATTCCAATTGCAAAACCCTTTTTTTTAAAGCTAAAACAGAACCCCCTCCTCTTACACACACCTCCCTTTGTTTTGAGCACAAAAAACAACACCTACACTTCACTCCCACGTTTTACAAAAAACAACACCTACACTTCACTCCCACGTTTTGTTCTATCTCCAAAACCCTCATCCACATTTCTTCACACCCTCCTCACACCTTTCTCACCTCCTTTGGTAGGGTTGTTGCACTTGAAGGGGAGAACTTTCCCACTCCACACGATCTTAATCTAGCTTAAGGTAAGTTTCCACCCCCCTTTTCCTTTGAGTAAGTCCATTTCCACATGCAATTGTTCTACCTTGAAAATGGCTTGCAATTGCATCAATAGCATATTGCCTTTTTCAGCAAACAATGATTCTTCAACATTTTTGGATTGTGCCAACAATCAATTCATAACAACACATTTATATAGTTCAAACTCATGGAAATTGACATATACAGAAGCACATGACTTAAGACAACAAGTATATGATGCTCAAATGAAAATTAACTCAAATAAACAATGGATCATCAAATGAAAATGAAGAAACAACTCAAATGTAAAACACTGCACTTGAAAACAAATGGAAATCCTAGTGAAAAACACTGAATGATTCAAGGAGAAGATGATTTTGAATCATCACACAAACACATAAGAGCCATATGAACGGTGGAATCACACTAAACAAGTAAAAAAAAATGTAAACAACATGAAAACAGAAGAAGGATAAGAACTTAGCTCAAACCTTGGGTTGGCTCTGGATACCACTTGATGACACTCCTTGGACAAGATTGATGGAAGGAGGAGTCTCCATGGATGATTGGCACGAAAGCAAGTGTCTAAGGGAAGTTAGAATGGTGTAGAATTGAGTGGTGATGGAAGAGCTCCAAGAGGTTCGACCAACTTAGAGGAGGCAGGCTAGAGGAATTCTAAGAGAAATCTCTACCTAAGGGTGACTCTCAAAAGACAAGGTCGTGGAGTGATCTCAACAATATAACTTGCATTCATTCAAGAGTAATTACAAGAGGGGTGAAGTGTATCATATATAGTAAAGAGTACCTCCTAAAATGAAAGCCAAATACAAGATGAAATGGAATGCAAATGAAGGAGGCTATGTGAAGCACATGCGTCTAGATCTAGATTTAAATCTTGGATTCGTGAAAAGTGGATCACATGCCATGTGGAGGTTCACACATTCCATGTTTAACGCATGTGATCAATGTGTAAATTATGCCTAAGCTAGAAGCAAGCTTTCGGCCTAGTCTTTTGTAGTTGGGCTTGATTTAACCCAATTGCAAAAGTTAGGTAAGAAATGGTCCAAATTACTTCTAGGCTTTTACAATTTATTTTTTAAGCATGACCTAAACAATTGGCCCAATTATAATCTACTCTAATGGACTAGAACAAGCCCATCATATCTTGACATCTTTTTTAGCCCAAGAAAATAACATTTAAAGTCCACGAATGTCACTGGCTCCTTGTAGGTCCATCTTCTCCTGTATCTTCATTAGCATGCTCCTAGTGATTGGGCCTATGGTTGGGCCCAAGTCATCAAAGAAGGAGGAATCTCTTGATCAAACAGTTCGAGCAAAGACAATCATTAAGGAGAAGAAGACACCTCAAGAGTAAGTAGTCACATGTGTAGGGGTGATAACCTTTTTAAGCATCTCTATAAAGTTAAGGTCAAACCCATGTTGTTTGGAGATGCATACAAAGTAGCGGTAAAAAGCCAAGGTGCAATTTCGTACTTGTCGAAGAATGGCCAAATTGGAGAAATCAAGAGCAACATATTGAACATCGGTCAGCTGATGGAGAAAGGCTATTCGGTTCTAATGAAAGACTGATTACTATACTTGAAGGAAAAATTCGATCGTTTGATTGCTCGAGTAGAAATGAAGAAGAACATGATTTACAAATTGGATTTGAAGATAGTCTAAGAGTGGTGCTTGAACCTTGACGTGAAGGATGAGGCCATGATGTGGCATTTTTCAGTTTGGCCATTTGCATTTTGGTAGGCTGACCGAGTTGGTTAAGAAAAGGATGATGTGAGGACTCCCGAGTATAAAGTTTGAAAAAAGGTTTTGCGACTAGTGTGTGCATGAGAAGCATCTGAGGACCTCATTTCTAAGGACTACTGAGTACCGAGCAAAGGAAAAACTTGGATTGATTCATACAAATCTTTGCGGACCAATTACCCAAAGTCTTTTAGTGGGAAATTGTACTTCTTAAAGAAAAAATATGATGTGTTCACTTGCTCAAAAACACTCCAATTACGCTCACATCCCGATGAACTACATGTCAAACTTAAAATCTTGATTGCTAGCTTTTGTAAGTTGGGAGCTGCATGCCCATAATTCTTCCACCATTGAGCTTACACAAGCAAAGAAAGTAGCTTAAAATGTAACCATTATATCTTAGCACAATTTAAAAAGTGTTTTTGCTGCACATCTTTACTTGGCACCAACCTCCTGATGCAATCATATAATCCATTTGTAACTTCCAAATCATATTCCATGTCTAAGTTGGAATAAAAGAACTCTGGGTTCAAAAAGTGACTAGCAACATGCAAGGGGTGATGAAGTTGACATGTCCCTCTGTTATCAATGATTGTAAATACATCATTGTATTTACTTTCATCGTTGTTGAATGACTTCATTATTGTTTCCTTGGCTTTCTCCATTGTTTCATATATATAACCCATAGCTGTTTTTATTTCCCCATCCACTAAACGAAGCACATGAACAAGAGGAGCCATGACTTTGAGAGTAAATACTAATTGATTCCAAAATGAAGGCATAAGAACAAGTTTTGTAGTCTCACTCCCCTTGACTTCCTTAGATAGCTTGTTATTGCTCCATTCATCAGAGGTGAACATTTTTCTTAAATTTCCCTTCTCTTGATGCAACCTTTATAATGATAAATAAGAGGTAGCAAACCTTGTAATGACATGTCTTACTAATTCACTTTTATTTGTAAATTGTCTCAACAAACTCAAGGTACTAGAATGACTATAGATAAAGCCAACAAGACTAACTCCTCTTTGAATTATCTTCTTTATCAAAGGAAGCTTTCCAATGTCTTCAAGCATCAAATCTATACAATGGGCAGCACAAGGAGTTCAATAAAGATGGGATCTTTTCTCTTCTAACAACTTACCAGCCAACACAAAATTGCTCTCATTATCTATTATAACTTTTACATTTTCTTCCCCAATCTCCTCCACAAGGGAATTAAGCATCTCAAATAGTTTTTCTCCTGTCTTCACAAAGTTTGAACCATCAATGGACTTGACAAACATTGTCCCTGCAGGGGAGCTCACCAAAAAGTTAATTAAGCATCGTTGCTTTCGATCAGTTTATGCATATGACATAATAGAACAACCATGTTTGCTCCATTGCAATTATGATCTTGCAACAACTTTTTTGTGTACTCAACTTCCCTGTTGAGAAGTGGAACTCTGATTTCATGATAACTAGGAGCAGGTAAATTAGGTCCATAAGCATCTATGGCATCAATCATATCTTGAAAACTTTTCAACTTAACAAGGTTGAACGACAAGCCTGCTTGGTACCAAAATCGAGCAATATATTGATGAATTGAGGCCTTTAAATTTTTGTCACATGCCTCTTTGATTTTAGCTTGCCTTAATTTTTCCTTTTTTCTCTTCTCTATTGCAACAGTTGGATTTCTAAAAAACATATCCATTGGTCCTTTTCTTCCACCAATATTTCTCCCTTTATCATTACTAGTCGTGGAAATTTCAACCTCATCTTCACTCTCATGGTTATCATGGTTGCAGTATATCTAGGATTGACGGAGGAGTTGTCTGCTTTTTCTTTGTATAATTTCCAAAGTTCTTCTCTCATATTTTTTGGAGTCTTGGTGCAAGTAGCAACATTGCCTTTGTTTGTCATGAGATGTTCTTTTGCTCTAGTAACTCCTCCTTTCATAATATTCCAACAATAATTCAAAATAAGTTTATTTAAATTTGATTCATCCATCAGATGACAATGTTTCCATCCCGGGTCACTCCTATGCGATGTTCTTGAAGGATCATTTTCATTGGTCATTATTATTGCTGAAAAAATACATATATTTTTTTACCAAATAATTATAGTGAAATTAGACAAATAGAAAAAATAAAAAAAATAACAAACTTGGTAGTGGCGGCCGGCGACGGTGGCTTTCGACGACGATGGCGGTCAACGGCGGGTGGCAGTTGGTGGCAGCGACCGATAGGGAAGCTATAGAAACTTTTGGTTTTGAATAGAATGAAATAATGGAGAATGAAGAAAGTTTTGCAAATAGGCTAGGTTAAATATGTGTTTAATGGGTCAGGCTTAGGTTTTAAAGAATAAAAATGGTAACTGAAATTAGGGTAGAAAAGTAAAATAATAGGAGAAAAGGAACTAAAATTAGGGTAGAAAAGTAAAATAATAAGGGAAGAGGTTTCTGCATTAGGATAGAAAAGAAAAATAATAAGAGAAGAAATTTCTGCAATGTTAAGTGGCTGAATGTTAAGTGGCTAAAATGAGGGTGAAATAGTAAAATAATGAGAATTTGGATGTTAGGGTTAGGGCAGTGGGCCAGGCCCAATTTTAAAATTGTATAAGACCAATTAGGTTGAGGTTTTCTCTTCTCCTTCTTCCTTCAACCAACACGCTGCACAATTCTCCTTCTTCTCCTCTCTTCTCATTCTTTATTCTTTTTCTTTCTTCTCCCACTGTTGTCTGAGATTTTCGCCACCAGCATTGTGCCACCACCACCTGCCGCGCGCAAAGCGGCCGCCATGAACCACCACAAAAATTTCGATTCGCCCCCGTCTTGTTATGGCAACTGGCCGGAAAATCGCTACCGATTTTTGCCATATTGACGCCATGGCCGATTTTAAACAACACTGGCTCAATGTACATTGTCCCACAACACAAGAAACCAAGGTAAAGCAAAATCAAAGAAATGTGATAGACAAAAGACTCAAGCAAAGCTTAAGTGAACAAATAATGACTCTAAAGAGTATGAATAGGCAAAGCTAAATGCAAAAAGACAAGAAGATTATGACACCCAAAGAGAGGAACCAACTGCTGCCACACGTGTTCAAAAATCAAGTTGTTCTACATCAAAATAAGATTGCCAACGAAAGTTTTGCTGCATCATTCACCTATTTAGTTGGTTGCTACAAAATTTTCACTACACCAGCTTGCAATTGACGTTGTCAAACATGTCTCTATTACACCAAATAACTAAGCCAGGCCTCAAGTATCCAATTATGCACCAAGAAACCTAAAAATTGCACCAATAGGGCACTTCTTGAGCAAGGGAGACCGCTTGAGCGATGGAAGCTGTTATCTTGTACCAAAAAGAAATTATGCACCACTTCAAGTTGGCTATTATAGCCAGCCAATCCAGTCACTATCGCACTGCCCCACACAAGCAAGGTTTTGCAGCTTGCACCGCTTCAATTTTTTTCAGCCACATGATCTAAAGAAACCAAATGTAGCCATTGCTGCCACGCATGAGTTTTAAACCAATTGGAAGGCTTCCTTTTGCACCAATTTCACTTTGGATAAATGAAGTTTTAATGAGCTTGCACTAGCTAATTAAAAAATTTCCACTATCATTGCACCAGATTATGGCCACCGAAAGCAAGAGACAACTTATGGCACTAAGAGCTTGCTGCTGTCAAATTGTTCACCGCTTAGGCAATTTGAATGTTCCAGTCCTGCTGTGCACACCACTTGATGATGTAAAACTTCCACACAATATGTTTGGCACCAAAACAACAACTACTTGATTACACCAAGAGTAGAACAGATTCAGATTCAATGTGGTTGCTACCCCTGCTTAAACCAGAAAGTTAATGGATATTGCATAAACTCTAATTGGTTGCTGCTGCACCGAGAAGATTATCATGGATTTCCTTTGCACCGCTTGGCCTCTTTCTCACTTGCATCATTTAGAAATGTTCCAAGATAAAGAATTGGTCTACGATTCTTACTTGGCATCGCTTGGACCAGAAAATATGTTGTTGTCTTATTTCCCTACACCACACCTCGTCAACTCAAACCACTAGCCTAATTGTTGTCACTATGCCATAATAATTTCCTTGCAGCACCAAAGGAACTAAGAAGTGTGGTTGCCAATTTCATACATAAAAAAGGATGGGCTATTGTGATAAGTAAAGGCACCACTCCAAATTTGTTGCACCTTGCATGATGGTTTCAACCACGTACACTCTGAAAACCAAATTTGTTGCACCTTGCATGATGGTTGCACCACACCGCTGCCGCATTCAAAACCAAATTAGCCACACCAAAACTCACTTTGAAACCTGCTATAAAAAATGAACTAGAAATGATTGGCACTGTTGTGGTCAAAATGATCCGCTTCAACCATCAAATTTTGCAGTCGGACCATTTTGCTTAGAGTTTCAACTAAGGCAAATTGTCAAACACATGCGCTGCATCAATTTTAGCAAAGCACAACACCAGATACATCTTCTAAGCAAGCCAAGGCAGAATGGGCACCAATCTGAGCAGCTTCAAAACAAAATTATGTTTCTAGCACCACCGCTTCAATCCTCAATAGTAACTCTCACACCAAATTAACCAACGAAGCACGACTTTGTTCCAAACAAAATCCTTCACTACATAATTTTCACAAACACCTAGTATGCGTGAACTAAAAGCATATGAAAACCTAAGCTTAACTCCAACGTAGGAAACTCTCACACTTGTCCAACACACCATTGCAATTCATCATCCCAACTACGGTTCACAATCAGTTGCACAAGACTTTCGCTTACAAATTGTTAGAGTAACAAGGCCACCAAAAAGTTCCGTATGGAAAAGAAATCACTCCCGATCACTGATTCAAAATCCACACGAAGAGTATACGAATATGAACCACCAACACCTAATGACGAGAACACTACGACAAAACTCAAAAGGCGAACAAAAGGAGAATGACAAATCTGAAACAAATCAAACGAGAATCAACCAAGCTTTGATTACCATGTGATGTTTTTCTCTCAACAATGCCATTTCGTGTGGTATGTGAATTTATGAACAACACCATTCTTAAAAAGGAATTTAGACATGTCATGATTTACATATCCCCTTCCATTATCAAAACGCAAACGTTTAATTGACATTCCAAATTGTGTTTTTATCATACGAAAGAATCTAACAAATTAGTTAAAAACCTCAAGTTTTTCTTCATAAGAAAAATTCTTATAACTCGAGCACAATCATCAATAAAATTGACAAACAATTTACCACCATGTATAGTAGAGCTTGATGCAGGCCCCTAAACATCATAATGAACCAAATCAAAAGGAGGTAAACTCTTTGCATTACTAAAGGGATATGTGGCATGATGATGCTTTGTAATTTGACATGCATCACATTTAAATGACTCAATAGACTCTTTGGTCAATAAGAAAGGGAACATAAACATTAAAACAGAAAAAGGATGGATGTCCTAAACGACAGTGGAAAAGCCAAATTTGAGAGGACTCAAAAGAACTATAGTTTGACATGCATCACATTTAAATGACTCAACATACTCTTCGGTAAACAAGGAACGAAACATAGACTTTAAAACAGAAAAAGGATGGATGTCTTAGACGACGGTGGAGAAATCAAATTTGAGAGGACTCAAAAGAAGTGCAAGATTGGAGACAAGATATAGTTGTTTGCCTACCGATACTATTCTTAGTTTCCAAGTTATTAAAGCAACCCTCTTTATTCCTTAACAACTCCAATTCTCTTTTTCATGGAAGATCCTGAAAAACATAATGAGTGGAAAAGAAAGTTATGGAAATATTTAGGCCATGAGTAAGCTTTTAATAAAAAATAATGTTATTAAATAGTTTTGGAACATAGAGGACATTTTTAAGGCTAAGGGATGGCAAAAGAGAAATATTTCCACGTCCATGTATTGGGATATGGGTCTCATTGGCAATAATAATGTAGTTATTAGAAAGAGAAACAAATGTTGTTAAAAGAGATGAATTGGGGTTCATATGGTTTGTTGCACCAGAGTCTAGAACCCAAGAGTCCTTACATAAAGTTTTAGAAACATTAAAAGAAGAATTAGAGTTCTTACCAATCATGGTTAGAGAGCAAGTACTATAAGGTGGTTTACTTAGACTCCATAAGAATTTTTAGACGTTCAATCTCAGTTAAAGAGGAAGAAAGTGTCTTGGTAAGCTTTTCAGAATCTAAAGATGCCTGACAAACTTTCTTTGAGGGCTATCCTTTTAATTCCGCTAGACGATTGAGAGTTTTCTCTTTTCCATGTAGCTTGAAGCAAGTGTCCTTGGTGTGGCCAAATTTCTTACAATGAGAGCACAACGCTCTCCTTACCTTTTAAGCTAAGTTTAATATTTGCAAGATTTGAATTCCCAAGCTTAGAAGTCTTTCTGGAAAACATGTAGCTCCTTCAGTGGAGGGCTCATTCATCATGACCATTAGACAAGCCTCCTCACCTTGGACAATGAAGAAGACTTCAGAAATATAAGGAAGTTTTTCCTTCCTAAGAATTTGAACCCTAATAGGGTCATATTCAAGATTCAATCTTGATAAGAACTTAAATATCTGAGATCGTTCAATAAATTGAGCAAGTGTGATAACATCTTTATCATTCTAAAGCTTTGTATTTTGATACTAGTCCAACTCAATCCGCAAACTGTTGAACATTCCATAATATTTTAAAACAAAGAGAGTTCCTTTCTTCACACCAAAGATCTTGCTTTTTAAATCATAACATGTAGAGATGTCCTCTCGCATAGAATAAGTAGTTGCAAGGTCCTCCCAAATTTCACAGGCACTAGAGTAGAACATATAGTTTCTACTTATCTCTATTGTCATGGATCCCCATAACCATGTAATGTTTCGTGAGTCATCATTATCCCAAATCTGAAAATGCTTAAATACCTATTTGGTCCACATTTTCGTAGTGTTTGTTGTCGATGGTCCTAATTTTGTCCTAATTTTTTCCAAATGTTTAAAATGGTCCTCATTTTTGCAATTATTGTTTACTTTGGTCCTTTTGTGTCATGACTTTTAAATAAGTAACAAAACATTGTACATGTAGACTGTTTGTATTATGTCTTCCATTACGTGGAAGGGTAGTGTACAATGAGCTGGATTATCTAGGTTTAAAGTTGAGAATTGGGGAGAAGAATTTTCAATCTGAGGTTTGCAATTTTGTGCGGCTTGTTCTTGCACCTAGGGAAGATTGCGCTCAACAATTACAACCAGAGGCAGAGAAAAAAGATTAGGAGCGCGACATACCTGGACAATGAAGGCACCAAGACGAATTGGGAATGGAGGAAAGAAGACTTTCAAATTTCTTCAGACCACCATTTCATTTTCAAAATTCTACTTCACATATTGATCTCTAACTTTCTAAATTATCTAGCACACTGTACACAAACACTCCACGTAATACACATCATGGAAGACGTAATACAAACAGTGCTACATGTATAATGCTTGCTAGTCATTTAACCGGCGTCATACAAAAGGATCAACTTAAACACAAATTGCAAAAATGAGGACCATTTTAAACATTTAGAAAAAATTAGGACCATCAACAACAAACACTGCGAAAATGTGGACCAAATAGGTATTTAAGCCAATATAAAAATTAGGATTATGTGGGGAAATGGCTTCTCTTTCAATATTATTAAGCCTTTACGTACGCCCTTTAATGTACGTCTGATAAATTGAGCCCATTGGCATAATTTTGACCACTAAGGTGGTTGTCATCAAGTAAGTGTTGAAGATCGACATTGCTTAATGGAGTTGCCATGCCAAAAACTAAATAATAGGAATTCCTTAGCCCACTCCTAAATGAAAATGAAAGGTAGGACATAACGTGACATAAACCCAACAACGTGACAATAGTTGTGATGGCAATAGCGTGACAACAACTTGATGGCAATAGTGTGGCAATAGTGTGACAATAGTTGTGATGGCAGCAATGTGAAAACAATTGTGATGGAATAACGACAACAGCGACGATGGAACATTGACAACAGTGACAATGGAATATTGACAACAGTGATGATACAACAATGACAACAATGAAGATACAGCAACGACAACAACAGTGATGCAGCAACGACGATGACAATAGATGGGGCAACAAAAGTGACAAAAGCACAACTTGCAGGAAGTTCAATAATGAAAAGAAATGGTTGCACTTTAGACAATGCTAATGAGAACTATAACTGAGATGGAAAAGATAAAATGTGGAAGCAAGGTTCTAGATCGGGAGAATTCTTATTTTTTATTTTATTTGAAATAGTACATAAACTTCTATATATAGAGAACTCAAACCCTAAAGTAATAATTACAAAAGATCTTTAGAATCTTCTAACAACTTCTAACAAATTCTAGCTACTTCTAATAATACATTTAATATCCTACCAACAACTTTTAATTTTGCATTTAATATCCAACGAACAACATGTATCTTATAAATATGAGACAATATTTAATGTTAAGTATTGGAATAGAAAGTCGGTATATGGAGGAGCTGAGGTATACTCATTGGAATGCACTAAAGAGAATTTTAAGGTATGTGAGAGGAACAATGTCACTCGGCCTAATGTATACTAGGACAAATAATTACCGACTAGTTGGCTACTCGGACAATGACTGGTGTGGAGATGTTAATGGCTGAAAAAGCACGTCTGGATATGTATTCTTTATAGGAAACACAACGTTCACCTGACTTTCGAAAAAGCAACATATTGTAACGTTGTTAACTTGTAAAGTCGAGTATGTTACAACATCTTTGAGTGTTTTTCATGCAGTTTGGCTTAGAAATCTTCCGAGCAAGCTGAAGATGAAGCAAGAAAAAGGGACTATGATTCGAGTTATGAAAAATAAGCATATAGATGTTCGGTTTCACTTCATCTGAGAACCAGTGAAAGAAGGAAATGTGGAGTTAGACCACGTAGGAATTTAAGCACAAGCTGCAGATTTTTTCACGAAGCCATTGTCGACCACTATGTTCTAGAACAATAGAATGATTGGAATGAATGATAAGAAAAACATTTAAGTTTATGGAGGAATGTTTTTTGGTAAACTTAAATGTAGGTAGTTGCATTTAATAGTGTTGGTAGAATTAAGTGTCTTAGGTGATTGCAAAGGTTAAGAGTGCTTCTAGCAATGATTGTGCCATGCAATAAAGTTCATTAATTATGATTTAGATAGTAGTTGTATTTAATTGATGTAGTTGGAAAGCCTTGTCAAAAGGGTCTATATGTAGTCCTTGTATTACTTAATGGAAAGATACAACTAGTTATAATGTTGAGAGCTTTTATTCAAAAAGACTTGTTTGTTAACTGAGGAAAAATGGGGTCTAAAAAATCTAAAAATCATGTTAAAGAAAACAAGTATATTACTATCGAAGTTACCAAGCACAACATGGCACCTATAGAAAAATCTTCCTGCCACCAACATCAAACGCTTATAATAGAGGATGTTACATATGAAGATATAGAAAATGAAGTTGATATTTGTTAGTTTGGGCTCCCAACTATGTGTCTAAAAAAAATCCAACCTAGTCAAAGCCATTTTGTTTGACTATTTAATCTAAATGGAAAAGAGTCTTTTAGGTTAAGACAGAGGTTTATTTTCACAGTCCATGGAAAAGGGTTAAAAGAGAGAAAATTTGTTGGCATGTTCACCGAATCGCTTTAGTAAAATTGTGATTTCAGCTTCGTTTAGTGTTGGATCGGACTGAAATTTTGACATCAGGTTCGCGACATAGGGTTTTTCATATTTCTGATATCAATCCAAGGTCTAAGGTTAGAAAAATCTGTCCCTGTTGCTCTTTATTGGTTTTCCTTTCTTTGTTCTTTATATTTGAGAGCATTATTGTTTTGATGTATTGGGTGGTTA
>Ga0099823_1000506_pt1 | contig 26333 bp, 10 predicted proteins | sample CowpearedBW_FD_76831 | JGI IMG/M metagenome (GOLD analysis project Ga0099823, IMG submission 76831) | Root nodule microbial communities of legume samples collected from California, USA - Cow pea red BW | ecosystem: Host-associated > Plants > Roots > Nodule | place: USA: California | collected...
ATATATATATATATATATATATATATATATATATATATTCTGAGGAAATCAATTTACATTACACTTTAATTCATTTAATGTAATTAAATTGTTAGCTGTGATAAATAATTATGAATGAGTTTTAGTAAAATATTTATCTTTTCTCTACAGGTTTCTAATGTTTTTTCGTTAAGTAATGTTGAATATCATATTACTAATTACTAATATTAAATAAATGGCATTCTCAATATTCGTGTTATTGGCTTAATTTGGCCAATTAATTACTCCGTAACTACTATATTTATATATTTCAAATTTTATAAAAATTATTATTTAAAACTCTTTTTAAGTTTAATTAAGTTTTAAATTGTCGGTAAACTTTAAAACTGTTTTTTCTATTAGATTTGTTAGTTTATTGAGTATTTAAAATAAAAAATAATAATTGAGCACTTAGTATTAAATTTTTTGTTAACTAAATAATATAATTGCTAATTTGATGTAACATAAAAATTAAATTACCATATCATCTTATTAACAATAAATTTTATAATAAGTTCCTTATTTATCATAGCCTTCAAATTTAATTAACTTGTTTTTTTATATCATATCCTTACTTTATGATCTATAATAATATACATTAAAAGAATTTACAATTCATTAATATTATAAAGTAGCAATCAGTAGTAGGGCAATGCTTTTTTTTCTAAAATTAGAAGACTTGGTTGATGTAGATGTCAAATAAGAGTCTTATAATTTATTTAAAGGTCAATTATTGGTGGTGGAGGACCAATTAATTAATCTCCTAACTAATTAATTAATTAATTAGAATCCTTGACGTTAATGCTATCTTAGTCTGTTTCAACTTTGGCTTCACGCTCCAAAACAAATAGTGAAAGCTGAAAATGTTTTTTAAAAATAATTGATATTTCTCGTTTTAAATTGAAGTAAATTTGGTTGTGGTCTCTATTTTTTTTTTCAAAGTGGTTTATTCTATTAAATTTGAAAAATCATTTTCGGTTCCTAACGACTAAGATTTTTTTTTTCTTTTCAAAATATCTTTTACCAATAAATTTGATAAACTAACAACATTATAGAAGATGTCAGATAATTAATCATATTTTATCAATTTTTTATAATTTTTTTATATAATAACATGTAAATTGAAGGAAAAATTATTTTAAAAAATGCAAAGGTTTAACACGCTCTTAATAAAGACTCTACTACAAAAAGATGTATGGTGTCAAAAAATTTATTTCAAACTAGCGTAAACACAGGTGCTATCGTTTCGTGCCTGTGTACGCATTTTTTACATATATATGATATTATATTAGTAGGTGATGATATTGTAATGTGATTAAGTTAATATATAAAATTAAATTAAATTTATAAAAAATAAAATGAAATATATCATAAAAGATGAGAGAATAACAGTTGATAAATAGGAAAAAAAGAAAAAATCGAGATAGACGATTTTATAAAAAACTTGTAAAAATAACGGTCAATTTTCAAAAATTTAATAAATAATTATATTTTAAAGAGTAAAATTAGAATTTTGAAAGGTGGACACAAAAGAGAGAAATGTTTTTTATATATTGATATAGACATGTATGTTGATATTATATTTGATGTGTTAGCATATTGTCTTTATACGGGCCATTCAAACAAGAAATAATTGACATTGTGTAAAGATAAAGTCTTCATATACTTAATGATGTGATTAGAGAAATTTCATAAGAAAATATTCTTAAAATATGATGATTGTTAATATGAGAGATAATTTGTTTGAACTTCATTTTATTTCACATTGCTTTCAATTTAATTTATTTTAAGTTCATTTGATAATTTAAAATGATATTTAAATTTTGTTGGAAATCTCTGTATTTGTTTATTTATAAAATATGTTTGCAATCTTAAAAATTAATTCGAACAAATTGATAATGTAAAATATAGATTCACGTTGTAAGTGAATGATTAATTAGTTAAACATATTAGATATGAAAATAACTATTCCAATATTTTGATGTCCATAATTGTAATTTAATTAAACAAAAATGCTTGTTTAGATATTAGTTTAATTGCGTAAGCATCTTTGCTAATACTATAGCTTTTCACTCAAATATAATTTAGTATATCTAGATAAATATTAGCCAATACAAGATTATAATTTTTTTTTTTTTTGAATTAAACTTATTCACTGTTTAGTTTCACTGACTTTAGAAAATTATTGGCTTGTCTGGTTTTTCTAATTTTAAAGAAGTTTTTGGTAAATTAATATTTTTTTTAAAATAAACAAATCAAACTCGTCTTTGAACGTGGCAAACACACAATAAAATTTACAATAATAATAATAAAAGTAAGGGTAGTAAAATTTTTCAGGAATATATATGACCATTTACTTTGGTATCTCAAAGAATAAAAAAAATATGATTTAATTATAAAAAAGTGCAATAATTATGCTACGTTTTGAGGTTTTGTGAGATTATGTAGTCATTAAGGTTAAAGAATAAAGTTGACGCTAATACGTATGCGTTGAAGATTATTTCGATATTAATATATGGATTATTTATTTGGTACGTGGTTTCGTTCGGATATATCAGTTTGGTATCTGTTTTTGAAAGGATGTCAATTGAGTATCAATTTTTGAAAAGATACTTCAATAAGGTTCTTTTCAAAACAAAATTATTAACGTAGTTAATGATATTGATATTTAAAATAACTTACAAAATTAAGTATTGATAGTTATATTAAAATTTAGTGGTAAAAATCATGAATAAAGTTAACGACGTTAATAATTGTTGTTTAAAAGAAATATAATTGAGACACTTCTTCAAAAGTTGGGATTCGATCCACATCTTTTTAAAAATGGGTACCAAACTGACAGATATGAACAAAGGTGGTATCATCCCACTAATTAAAACTTAATATATAAATTTTATAGAGTTTTTGTTATTAACTTGTATAGCACGATGCAGTTGCTAAAATTCACTAACTGAATTCACTAAAAAAATGGCTTAACTTTCAAAACTTAGAAAAGAATATCTATTGAGAATCAACGACAAACAAATAATCCAAACAACTTGAGAATTAAAGTTATCAAGAGTTGTCCTTTTTGTTTTCTATCATAAATATTAAAATTAATGTCCATTTTGGCTTCACATTTTCCACGTTCTCTATATTTACTTTTCAACTAAAAATATAATGGAATATTGAATATTTAAAAATAGAGTTTTGTCACTGAATGCGGTTGTTTTTATTCTGCAATTAAAAACATGTGTAATCTATAAAAAACGTGAACAAGGAAGTAGTTTAACCTAAAAAACAAGCTTATATGTTTTTTTTTTGCTTCACTCCAATTCATAATTTTAGTCTTGGTAACGAAGAAATGTTTAATGTTCTAACTTTAGAAAATTTAACTTTGTCATTACAATTATATATATATATATATATATATATTTATTTATTTATTGTTGAATCTATATCTAACATTTTCATATTTAAATGCGACAAAAGATAATTTTATAAATTAAAGTACAAAATAAAATAAATAAATATTAAAAATAAGCAAAAATGGTGGATATTTTAAATAGAAGATTCTTGGGATGAGATAAAAAATCAAAAAAAAAATTCTTTGAAACATATTATAAAATACTTAACTAATAATACACATTCATTGTTCTGAACTATGAATTTTGACGATGTTAAATCATTGAGATCTGAGAAGATTGATGAAGTAAGAACTGAATGAGTCAAGTATTTCTTATCGTATAAAAATTAGTTCATATGTACATCTTTTACTTTGTTGCATTAGTTGTCTTTATGCCTAGGAAATATTTTGGTCAAATTCATTATTGAATTTGAATTGTTGTTCAATTTTGTACTATATAAATGGGTTGGAACTATACTGTTTGGTTTTGAATGCAACAAGTTTGGGTTAGTTGCAACTACAAAATGCACTTCAAAAGAAAAACAACTAATATTATATCGATTATGCTCTTAACCAACCGATCTAATATGTGTTGTATTATATCAGTTATAGCCAAAATCGATATAATATTGATTGTTTTTTTTAAATAACTTAACGTATTAGATTGGTTGGTGTCACAATGAATCTAATATACTATGTTGTAAAGAATATAAGACCAGGTATCAAAAATTGATCTAATATTTAGGTATTAGATGGATTGGAATAACCGATCTAATATGTGAAAGACATATTATATCGTCTCATATTAGATTGATTCTAGAATCAATTTAATACACACTCCATAACTGATTTAAATCTCCTTTTTGCATTAGTAAATGTCTACAAATGATGAACTTCAATTTCTTTACAAATGATGATATGCTTAGTTTATCATTTTTTTTAAAGAATTATTTCTTATACAATATATTTTGAATTTAATACATACAATACATATAATTGTATAACAATCATTGATAATTACTTTTATTAATTTTAGGTTAAATTATACATTTGGTTTCCATTTTTGTAGCAAAATATCCATTTGGTCCCTCAATTTATTTTTATCTCAATTTGATTCCTATTTTGGGAAATTTGATGCAATTAAGTTCTTTCCGTTAGTGGTGTAGTAGCGACTTTAAATAGGATATCACATGTCAGTTCTTAATTTTTTTGATTTTTTTATTATTTTTGATTCTTTTTAAATAAAAAAATTTGACACGTGTCAAGCTGACATCATGACACGTGGTAGTGATACGTGTCACTATTATGCCAGGTGTCATTTTCCTAAACTCAATTTGATCCCTGTATTTTAATTTTTGTCTCAACTTAGTCCCAATTTTTGTAAAAATTGTGCAATTTTGTCACTCTCTAAATTGAAACCAAATTTAATTTCTATATAAATGTGCACAAATATTTCTATCAAAATTGATATTTCAAGTAAATATTTTTAACAAGATTAAGTTTATTTTAATATATATTTTACATTAAACTTTATTTAAAATTATTTTAAAGTTGTTAATAGAAAATAATGCTAATAACAAAAAAAAAGTCATAAATTATATTGATATTTTATTACATCATAGTTTAAGATTGTTTTTTATTTGAATTTATATTTTAAATAATTGCATATTTTTAAAATGTGTAAAATTGAATAATTTCTATACAAATATTTTAGTTGGTGTAAAAATAAAAATTATATAAATTTAAAAAAAAAATTAACTAGTTTATGTAACAATAAAAACAAATAATTTAGAATTTGAAAACAATTTTAAGTAAAATTAAATGTGAAACAAATTTAAATAAATTTATTTTTGTTGAAAATATATAATAAAAATATAAATTTGAATAAAAAATCAAATTTAATAAAAATATTTGTATAGCATTTATATAAAAGTTAATTTTTGTTTCAATTTGGAGGGGGACGAAATTGTACAATTTTTATAAAAATTAGGACTATATTGAGACAAAAATTAAAATACAGGGACCAAATCGAGAATGAAAAAATGACACCTGACATAATAGTGACATGTGGCATTGTCATTGTCACGTGACACGATGTCAGCTTGACACGACACGTGATAAATTTGTAATATTTTTAAATTTTTTTTAAAAAATAAATAAAAATTCAAAAAATTTAAAAATCAAATCGAGAATGAAAAAATGACACCTGACATAATAGTGACATGTGGCATTGTCATTGCCACGTGACACGATGTCAGCTTGACACGACACATGATAAATTTGTAATTTTTTTTTTCAAAATAAATAAAAATTCAAAAAATTTAAAAAATCCAAAAATTTACACGGGACAACCCATTTAACACGTTACTACAGCACTAACAAAAAAGACTTGATTACATCACATTCAAATTTTCCAAAATAAGAACCAAATTGAGATAAAAAAAAGATTATTAGTTTTCCAAAATAACAACCAAAAGTATAATTTAACCTTATTTTTATTATTAATTATTTTATTTTTGAATAAAATTTAAAAATTATATTAATTTAAAACCAATAAAAATGTATAGAAAGACTAATTTGAAAATAAAGATCACCCCAAAACATTTAAGGTAGCAAAATTTATTCAAGTAAAAAAAAGGAAAACATATTTAACAAGACTTTTCTGATTATTAAAAAATAATCTAAAGAGAGGACCAATATAAATAAAATAAAGACGATGTTAAGTAATTATAAATAAATAAATAAATATATATATATATATATATATATATATATATAAACTTTTTGCGTTGTTTATTTTTCTTTCTCACCTAATTCTATTTATTATTTTCTCTTATTTTTTATATTTTTCCACTATCATCTTTTCTTAACTAGAAATTCACGCATAATGGTGGACATTCAAAAACCTTTTTTTTTACTCCATGAATATGATTTACTCATTAGTCTTCTAGTATATTTCCCTTTGCCCTAATCGTCGCCAAGAATCAAACTCCAGATTCCAACTTGAAATTAAAACATTAAAAAGAAAAAATAAATTAAGTAAAAACAATAAATAATTTCATGTTTGGTGAAATTTCTCTGATATATTTGACTTCAAATAAATCAAATCAACAACAGAATAATATATCAGAGAAATATTCAAATAACTTTTCGTAGATATTTATAGAAAAACATTTTTTTATATAAATTAGACAAAATTAAAATAGGATAACTCTATCATTATATAAGGAAATATCTCATTAATGATTAATTTTAGTGATTAAAAATTGTTATCACTATAATGACCGGTCTAGATATTAATTTACAAAATAAAAAATTATTAGTTACTAAAATAGTCATTATTATGAATAAAAAAATTATAATTGATCTATAAATTAGTTTTTAAAATTTATTTATTAAGATTTTAACTACTAAAGATAATTCGTCGCTAAACATTAGTTACCAAGATTTTTACTACCAAAACAACATTTGGTTTCTACATTAATTTCTACTTAATTAGTGACAAATTTAACAACTAATTATAATTTTTTATTGATAATAATGATTATTTTAATAATCAATAATTTCTTATTTTATGAATTGCTATCTAAATCGACCATTATAGTGATTAATAATTTTTTGGTTATTAAAGTTGACGAACTGACATTTTCTTATTTTAAATATCTAAAGATGCATATCTGCCGAACATGAACATCTTTTAAATTCTGAAGCAAGTAAATAAGAGACATGTATATTTCTTTTTAAGTCATTAAAGTAATTTGTGTACTAAATTAAACAAAAAATTAAGACATCTATGTTTTTTTTTCCTTCGCATTTATTAGAACACTAGTTCATTTGTATTCTCATAACTCAACCTTACACCTAAATGGTGAAGATAGGAGGCAATATTTTAGACCTTTTCCCTTTCACCAGAGAATTTGTATCAGGAAAATGAACTCCATCAATGAGGTCTTTCACATACCCTTCTGGTGTTACTCTCACAGGGTAACTCACAAGGTGCACACCTTCCATGTCCCTTATTTCTTCACTGCTGTAGATTTCCCACATTTCATCTCCTATTGATCTCATTCTCTCCACACATTCCAATCTTTCTGGCTCCAAGAACAATTCATCAACACTCACTGTGTGCTCATACCATAGAGACAATCTATATGCTTGAACTTCATCAATGTTCATTTGGTGATCATCATCTTCATCTTGAAACTGGTAGCATCCCATTGCAATCTCAGTGTCCCTTTTCCCATCCATGGATCTTTGGTTTATGTTAGCTGATCCTATCAGTATGTATATGTCGTCCACTGATGCCACCACATGCAGTGAAACAATGTTAGTAAAAACTTTCACTTCACCACATTTCAACAAACACTTCAATTACTTAGATGCTTTTCCTAATCAAAAATACTAAAGTTTCTTTTCAGTTAACTTATGTTGATCTTTAATGCAAATTTTGATCATGTGGATTGTCATAGTGAGATTACTCTGATAAAATATGTAAGAGTAAGACCCTTTGTGATGATAATCAAGAGAAGAGCAAAATATGACAGAAAATTATAGTTGAAGATTAGTACTATATTACCTATCATGAACTTGGAGTGAACATAAACCATGAATCTCCTATTCTTTTGAGCATTCCAGTATTGAGTTTCAGGTTGGGGTGAATCTAGTGGAAGATACTCTCCTGGTCCCTTCTGTTCCCTGTTTGCAAGACAGAAGAAATTCAAGTAGTCTCTAGGGTGTGCTGGTTCCTCACTTTCTTGTATTGCTTCTCCAATCAATCTATACATCATTGCCATTGTTTCTCTAGTCCAATGCAGTATATCTTGAACAGGTTCACTTTCAGGTTCTCCTTCTGGCCACATTGGTATGACTATGTACACAGAAAATCTCTCCTTTGCCTTAATCTTACTCACCACCTTCAGTGCAATTTCAATGGGAATCAGATTAGTACAACCACAGTGCCTATCTTTCTTCCACCAATGGCATCCTCCAATGAAATATTGGCTCTCAATGTATATAAATCTCTCAGCACGCCTAATTGCTTCAACATAAGCTTCATGGATGCTCCTCTCTACAGTAGATAACTCACCAACTGAGATATGATCAATTGACCTGTATATTTGAACTTTCCAATTCCTCTCCCTATGAGTGCTTGAGCTTGTCTTTGGCATAAGATTTGCCAAAGTGCTAGAAGGGATCAGAAAAGAAGGATCACACTGCTTTGTCCATCTTTGCTCAAAATTGGTTAACACATCCCAAGCAGCCTCACCAATAACACAAGCATGAGCATCATGCCAAGGTGCCCTTGGCCCTCCTTTGTTGAGGCTAGCTTCTGCTATGCTTGTTTGGTAGAAATCATAGCAATGAGATTCCCTGATGAGTGTTTGAAACAATGAATGCTGCTCTGTGTCATATCTTCCATCACACAAATCCAACCCACCCACAAAGCTCATAAGCTCTCTGTCATCAACAGATTTTGGTGCTTTTGTGTCCACTGTTATAGTCTTCTGATGGTGAGCAAAGAGTGTTGGGAACATATGGTGCAATCTGGAACACTTTCTGCATATCACTTTTGTGTGGTTGAAAAATGCAAAAGCTTCCTCATCTTGGTTGTTCAATTCACCTTTGTTCTTCACAAATGGTAAAGATGTTTCATCATCCCAAAGCATAACCCTCACAGCCACTCCTTCCTCTGCCTTCTTCTTTAATAGGTCACCTAACTTAATTCCTCTTGCATGTGGGATTTCTGTGTGAGGATCTCTAACCTGCCAAAGAACATATTAGCTTCTAAAACAAAAATGTATATCAATGTGAAAGGTGAGTGTATCCTCTCATTTACATGATGTCATGTTCAAATTTTGTGGCTCAAGGAGTTCCTATAAAAACACTAACAAATTTTTACATCAACAGTGAAATTTGAACTTACATCACTGTTGGATAAGTTTTATCCTTAGAAACTTGACCAACTTCTCATATAAGTATAAAAAGTCATGTGAAAATTCTGCACAATTTCTTACCAGAACCGTCATGGGATTGAAGGACCAGCCTGCAATATAAACTAAATACTTTGCACCCTCAATGGCTTTATAGACATCCTCCCATAGCTTCTTTGGAGCTCCACACAGATCAAAGGGAGGTTGAAAAGATGAAGAATGGTGAGCATCATGATAAAGTTTAACCTGACAATTTGACCTTAGTGGGAAACTAGCCTCCTTCAGCCCTTGAAATTCCCAGTCATTGCTCAACATCTTTGCCCAACTTGGTTCCAAATTTGCTGGTTTGAACCACAGCATAAACTTCAATTTCAGTTTTGGGTTTGGTTTTCCATTATCCATGAGGAGAGGGAACAATCCATTGATCAAACCTCCTTTCTTCAGCAGCTGCTGAGCCTGAATATGGAACTTCCCCAGTATGGAAGAATGTGATGTTTTCAGTGTAATGGTGATGCATGAATCAGCTGGATGAGCACACTGAATCTGAAAGGTTTGGTTCCACACACGGTTGCTTTCTTCACTGGTTTTTGCAAACTTCTGGTTGTCTATCTTTATAGTCACATAAGCAGGCTTTCCATTTGTACATAAACACTGAAAACAAGAAAAACTCTGAAAACAGAAAAAAACTAACAAAATCAAAACACGCCATGATTTATAAGAACAATGCAGAATTTTCAGTGTAGTTCCTGTATTCACAACACTGAACACTTATAACATATGTGTAAAAGCATGTGTTAGTGGAACTTACATTGAAGGGAAATAAAGGTGAGTAAGGTGAGGCATTGAAGATGGTAGCTTCAATTGTTCCATGGAGGAGCTTAGGAGTTTCCTCCACAGTTGTAATACTTAAAATATTCATAAGAAGGTGAGAGACAGAGAACTATGCAGTTTGGTTTAACATATGATGGATTTCATGCCAATTTTCAATGACTAATTGTTATGTTACACTTTTATAGGTGGCTGAGCTTATAGTGCAGATGAAGAAGCAAAGGGAACCTTGGAATGTAATTGAAAGTTGGAAAACTTCGGTAACTTTGCATTTATGCAGACACAATCCAAGCTTCAAGTATTTGCCATCACAAGTTTTAGCTTGAAGCTAAGTTTCTTGAAGCCAAATCTCAATTTACCGTAATCAGAAAGTAGTTAAGTACAAAACAAAATACAGTTATCCACTGTTCTTAGTACATTGACAACATCATACAGTGATCAATCAACAATAATGTAACTCTTTAAAGAGGATAATTACTGCATAATTACTATGAAGCCCGGACACACTGGGCGTGTCCCATGTCCGATACGTATCAGTCAAGTGTCCAATTTGAAAGACATTTTTTTTTGTTTTTAACATGATTTTGACATGATTCAACCACAATATTAATAATCACAAATTCAATGATTTTCTAAAAAATCCATAAACTTGTAAATTTATCATAGAAGTTTCTATTATGATTAAAAAATAAGGAAAAAATATTATATGATCACTATTTTTCACTTTTTTTTTTTATATTAAATAAATAAATTAGATTAATTTCTATATTAGTTGACAATGTGTTACTTGAAAGTTTGAAAATAATATGTATATACATGCCGTGTCTCGTGTCTATGTTTTTTAATATAGTCGTATCTCCATGTCTGTGTCTGTGTTTGTATCAAGGCTTCATAGCATAATTATGCAAATTTAAATAAACATTTACACAAGAAATGGATAAGTTGGTGAAGGGCCTTGTGGAACTGACACTTTGTTAACAGAATGATTGTAGAGTGCAAGGAACTTGGAAGAAAAAAATGAAGTTTTTCGTTATGTCATATCTATAACAGACCAAAGAAATTGAGTTGCATGAGTATTACGTATTGTCTGTGGGTTGTTAGAAGGAAACATAACATGGGTCTGTTTAGCATTACCTAACGCATAAGATACTTAAAAATGGAAAAAACTAATCAGAACTTAGAAACCAAGCTCAAAAGTTGGATTCATTCAATTAGAACTTAAGTGTTTGATAAATTATAGTTTAGTAACTTTTTGGTTTAAAATGTTTTATTTTGATCGGTATTTATTAAGTTTGCTTTTCAATTTCTGTTAGGCACGGGTCCCTAGACTATGATAAGAATAAAAATTATCTTTTTAATGCAGGAATTGAAAAAAAATATATTTTCATATGTTTTTAGTCATTAACTCTTAGAGAATTTTGAAATTAGTCAATTTCGAAATTTTGGACCAATTTAGTCATTTATCCTTCAAAATACGTAGATTTAGTCTTTTTATCAAATTTTGTTAAGTTTACTTGATGTTTCACATCTCAGGATTGTATTTGAGTTTTTTATGAAACGCGCTTGAAATGTTAAATAAATTTAATAAAATTTTATTAAAATGACTAGATCCACATATTTCGAGAGATAAAAGACTAAATCAGTCCAAAGTTTCAATATGGACTAGTTCCAAAATTCATTAAAAGTTAAGGACCAAAAGCTAATTGAATTTAAAATTAGTTATTGAATCGGTTCTTAAATGTAAAATGGCAGAGAAAAAACATACTAGCTGCCAAAACTCAAATTTTGATAATTGTGTATACATTTTTCCATATTTTAATTACATCGAATTATTTATCATCTTAATTACAATAGCGATTTTTTTGAAAAAAAATTGATTTCGCTTAGAAATGATTCTATTAAATGAACCATGATACAACAAAAATATATCATTATTTTTATTTTTTTTATCGTGTACAGAAAAATGATATTTGATTATTTATTGATATTTTTCAAGAAATTGAAAATCTATTTATCTTGAAATAATAAATCTTATAATATATATTAGCTATTGCAATGTTTAACCCGACCCAATTTTATTATTATTAACTTGGGCCCATTTTTCCAAGGTTTCAATCTTCATTTTTTCTTCCTACATATCCAGTATTACTAATTCCACTCCTTAAAAGAAAAAGACTATAATATTTTCACATTGCACCACCTTTATTCTTCCCCGTTGAGGAAGGAGAGAAAATTTCATTTTGAAAAATAAAAATTCTTGTTCTAGAACACATTAAATATGTTCTAGATTGTGTTCTAGAAAGCTTGTTCTAAAAAAATCGTTTCTAAAAATAATATTTATATTCTGAAAATTATTTTTGCTAAAAACTTGTTTATAAATAGATTTAATACGTTGCAGAAAATTTATTATAGAAACCATTTTCTAAAAATTATATTCTAGAAATCATGTTCTAAAAATTATAAAGGATTTCCCGATCAGGTAATTCGAAAATCATTTTCATGAATGTTAAAATTGTCATTTTAAAAGTATGAGGGTGCAGCTAGAAATTATGGGGTGGAGTAAAAAAAATCTCCCATCTCTATTGCTGGCTAAAGATGTCACGCTTTTGCTTCCTGCACCCATCATTACTATATTGTTTCTCAAATATTATCATTGATTAAAATTTAATTTGCATTTGTTATGTCCTATGTGTGATATTGGGAAATATGATAATGTAATATATGATGTTCTTAGTGAATTTTATTGTAGGTGGAAACTTGTTTTTGAATATTATAGATTTAGGTTTAATTAGTCAGATCGTATCCACTTTCTGCCAGTTTGGTATCCATTTTTATAAATGTGTCAATTGAATCCCAACTTTTGAAAAGATGTCTCAATTAGGTTCTTTGCATTAACAAATTATTAACTTTAAAAGCGGGTACCAAAGATTTAAGAGTGAACAATAAATAATGTTTTACTAAAATTTATGAGCTATATTTATCGCAATATACAAATAAAAATGAGTAAATATTAGATACACGGATTATGAAAAAAGTTACACGGATAATCTTATAATAACCACTTAAAAAACTATATTTAAGATATTTTTTATTAAAGATCAGAAAAATTCTTTTATAGTACTGCTGTAAATAAAAATATAAATAAAACTGAAATTATCTTCAACCAGTTATAATAAACGAAGAACAGGATCCTAACCTTCCTCTTATGCTTTTATGCTTTTGTCTACTGTTTTGTAATTCCCTTCAAAATCTTTTTAACATTGGTTTTGCACTTTCTAAAATGTCTCAGATTTTATTCTTCAGATTTTGGAGTTGGTTTTATGTGGTTTGAATTTCAATATTGAGACACCATTTTTTTTATATCCGATCATGTTCTGTGGAAAATTTTCCAGAGTATCTGGTTGTTGTTTCCGATTTAAAGGAGGATTCAAATTAGTTTTTTTTTTTTAGAATATTTTTAACTTCAAGTCTCAAAATGTCCATCACCTATTTGGGAAAATGCCTAAAAGTATTTTTCCTTTATTTAGCTGTTGCCTTTAGAAGTAATTTGTCTCACCATAGAGTTTTCATGATCTTGTAACTGATTGGTGTTAGGAAAAGCTAATTACAAGTCATGCACCACAGATAACACATGTGTTTTAACCTTATGTTTGTTCCTTCACATTGAAAACGAATTAGAGATAACGGATACTCTTTTGAGGCTTTATTCAAGTTCTTTCTTCTTTTCTTGTAAATTAGGTTTATTATGGTAAGAAATCCAAGCATAAGTATGAATTTCAAATTGAGTCAAAACAAGAAAATTAACAAAATATAAGGAAAAAGAAACACATCAAGTATGAGGTTGAGTGTAGAAACATGTGAGTTTCCTCCACATTAATAATCTCTCCCTCAATTGACTTGAATCATAAGAGAAGAGAAGAATGAAGGAGACATAACAAAGTATTGGAAAAATTATCTCAATCTTTCTTCAGCAGTTAAAAATTATTACAACAGCAATTGAAGTTAGATGTCTTTGATTCAAGCTTAACATAAACACTTCAAAATACTACTTGTTTTATTTTCAAAATTAAAATTATATATAGGTTTCATCCAACTAACCATCTGTGTAATCTCATTCAAATATGATACTCTAGCTACTTGGTGTAGTACAGAAATACAGAAGTTCTACAAGAAATAAAGAGAAAGTCTCGTTTGAGAACATGAGTTTGGATATCTGTTCAGATTTTGGATATATCAATGCTTCATATGGCAGAATATATGTAGATGATGTTCAGACAAACATTTGGTACTTAATAATAAGATCATGAAAGCATAGTTAATGCATGACAAAGCTTATGCTACTTAAATCCCTAAACTACTAAACTACTACAACTATATTGAACTAGAAAAACAGATGCAGGGATCTTTGGTGTAATTAAGGCAACATTGAAAGTAACTTTTACAATGCTTCATTAATCTCTTTTCTCATTCCATTGCTGAAGATCATAGTGATGGAAGAAATAAAAATGACTTACCAAGTATAGGACATTATATGGGTGTGGTGTGGGACTTACCATAGATGACTTTGAGCCTTGGCATATGAACCAATGAGAGAATCAGTTGTTGCTTCTAATCCACATGGAGGGGTAGCAAAACCTTTCTTCCCACTTATAAATACCAAGAGTGGATAATCTGAACCCTTAATTCCCAAGTGCTACATATTAACCAATTTCGGGATGAACATAGAGATGTAGCAAAGAAAATTCCAGAGTGATTACCTGCATAATACAAGTTGATCAAATCTGTCACAAGTGAACAAACCAGGATCAATGTGCAGAGTTCAAATAGTATGAAATATAATATGGTTATGCAACAAACTTTGTCTTAGGATTTTGTATTATGTCCTTATGGTTTAAGACATTTTTGTTTAAAAGTTTCACATTACTTTTCAATGAGTCTGTGCAGAACAATACCTCTGTCAGTCTCTTTCAGTGAATAACCAGATAAAAGAGAACATCAATATACATGCACAAACTAAATCATAGAAATTGTGCTTTGTTTTGTTCAACAGTGTGAAAGTTTTGTTTTTCTTTAAAATTTCAAGCAATTAACAGTTACCTTACCATCAAAAACTATATTTTAAGAGATTGTTGTGAAGCCTTGGATGAATAGAAAAAGAAAAGGAACGAAGCTAGAAGCAATCAAAAGAAAAGGCAAAAGAATTTGACAACTTTCTCTTGGAGATGAGATTCCAACATGGACACACTGGCATGGACCTTTCTTAGGTCGTTAATTGCTTGTCGTGGCCTCATGATTTGCCGTCCCTATTCCCTACAGAGTGGAGTGTGGTCTGAATTATATCCACTGTATGGTCCAACTTAAGATTATCCCAATTTTGGTCTCTGTCATCATGTGCAATACTACAAATACAAAACAACAACTTCGTTTTACATGAAACATGGACTTCAAAAACATGACCATGAATGTGTATGTGAGTGTAGTTTGGCTTGATCAACTGTTCTGTGTTTTTACATTCACCAACCACCAACTTTCATCAAACTTCACCTCTCCAAAGTTAAACATCTCCAACAAAAGCAGTGACTATTGAAGTGCAAGATTAGATTTCTCACCTCACGTTTCAGCCATGGAAGAAACCAACACCAACCTCCTTCCAAATAACAATGTCTTCACTCTTTTGGAACCAACACCATCCTCCAACCCTTTTGTCAATCATAAACTTGGACTCACCTGCAACCAAATGCAAATCCACTAGCTTAAACCAAACTCACATCAAATGATACACATAATAATTCACCCAATCTTAAGAAAAACAGCAACAAAGTCACAATGAGTAGGACCCAACCCCTTCTATAATTATCAAACCCCAGATCCCATTTCACAGAGTCACTCAAATAACCACATTCCCCTTCTCTTCTCAGAGGCTACTAACAGTAGAAAACCCTAAGAACTAAGAAAAGGAGCAACCTTGAACTGAAACATGACAACAACCTACGGCACGATTCCGACCACGGGGCCTCCGAACCTGGAATACATATCGCGTGCCAAGCAGCGGATCAAGGCGGGGTTGGGGACGCGGCGGCCGTGGAAGGCCATGCTGAACTTCCGCTCGCTGAAGGTCCCCGGCGGCGGCGCGGCGGAGGCGCTGTCGCGCGTGGCGGTGAACGTGTCGTACTTCCGCATGAACTACGCGATGGTGGCGCTGCTGATTCTCTTCCTGAGCCTCCTCTGGCACCCCATCTCGCTCATCGTCTTCCTCCTCCTCATGGCGGCGTGGCTCTTCCTCTACTTCCTCCGCGACGAGCCCCTCGTCCTGCTCGGCCACCTCGTCGACGACCGCCTCGTGCTCGTCGCCATGGCCGTTCTCACGGTGGCGCTGCTGCTGCTCACCGACGCCACCGTCAACATTCTCGTGGCCGTGGCGGTCGCCGTCGTGGTGGTGGTGGCGCACGCCGCGTTCCGGAGGACGGAGGACCTGTTCTTGGGGGAAGAGGAAGAAGCTGCTGCTGCGGCCTTGGCTGGTGCTGCTTGATTCTTTGTTTTCTGTATAATTTTTTTTGTTGAATTTGGAGAAAGAAAATGGTTCTTTGATTAGATTTGGTTCAGTTTTATGTTTTGTTGTTGCATATTTTTGGAAGATGATGATGATGATTGCGTCCATTTTTTATTCTCTGTTTTCATAATTTGTTCTAACTTTGTGTTAAATTGGTTTAACTGAAATATGAAATTGGTGTTTGGGAGGGAAATTATGTGGTTGGGTTAAGTTCTTTGAATCAGCTACAAGACAACACTTAAATGAAAGTTTTGACTTTTTTTTTTCCTCAATTATTTTTTCTATTGTTTATTTATTTGTGCAATTTTTTCTTTCTATCAATAAAATATTCAATCAATTCTTTACAATTTTAAAAATCAATGTTACTTTTCAGATGTAATTAAGATTTTCAATTTTAACAATATATTAATGTAACTCTTTTGTTTGTTAAACTGATTAGTATTCACGTTTAGTATTAATTAATTACTATAATTTTGTAAACTTAGAAAATAATTTATTTTATTTGTGTAAGATTCAACTTTAACATATTTATTTGATATATAATTTAATATTGTATTTACCAAGTTAAATTTAATTTATTGTCAATAATAAACTCGTAGATGCAACAAAGATATGAAATATTAAAATAAAATAATCATTACAACATTGGTATAAAATGAAAATTTTGAGAGATTGGTGTTAAAATGGTCTGAAAAAAAAAGGAGGTATCATTATTGATACTTATAACTCCATCAACAATGAAGTTGATATTTGCAGTATGCTATCAAATAGATTCTTTTAAGACGATGATGAGATGTAAGTGTTTGAATTCAACATTACAAAAATATCCACTTCCATACAAGGTGGAAAGTCTTTTTTTTTAGAATATTGTAAAAAATTGATAGAAGAACTTCAAGAATTAGATTAAGATAAAATGGTCATGAAGTTCTTTGAGATATTATTCCATACTAGAAGTCAATTCAACACATGAGAATCAACACATATTATTATTTTTTTATTATTATAAGCTAGAGTGAAATAAACAATTTAAAATGTGGTCATGACATTAAAGTGATGATACATTCGGTTTATATATTTTCATAGGGATTATCATTATTTAAAGATTGTGGTTAACATTAGTCTTTACACATATAAATTATTTGACATCACTTTAAATCCAAAATCTTAAAACAATCTGGTTATGAGTCTTTCATCTTATATAATATTTAACTTTGTCTTTTTTATCCAATATGTGATTTTAACTCACACTTAGATTATTCTCAACAATCTCTCCTTAATGGTGAGTTTTTTTTCTTTTTCATATGATATATTTTCCTTCAGGTGTATGATAATTCTTTTTGTGATGGTTATATTGTCAATCACCCGAATAGTATTTTTTTTTGTTATTTTTATGTGATCAGTCATTCAGAACCATTAGCTCTAATACCATTGATGAGTTTATATATTTTTTCATATTTTCATATGGTTTGGTTATAGTTATTGACAAATTGTGATTCTAGATATATATAACATTAGTCTTTACACATACAAGTTATTTGACACTACTTTTAACTAAAAATTTTAAGACAATAAAGTTATAGTTATTTCATTTTATATAGTATTTAACTTTATTTTTTTCTATTCGATAAGACTGTGATTCACATTTAAATTATTCCAAACATTATCATACTAAATTTAAGTGTTTTTAAATAAGTGTGTATTAACTCAAATGGAAAGTCTGTGATGTTTGTGTTTTATTTTGATCTTGTTAATTTATAGTCACAAAACTTTTTACTTGTAACCAAAATTAACATTCATAGAGCGATATTATATTTGGTTACAAACTTAAATCGGTCATCAATCAAGTAATTTGATCTAAAAATATATTTTTATTTAAAAAGCAAAATATAAAAATATGCAAGTTGAAGAAATATTGTGTGTTCATTATGTAGTAAATAATTTTGTTAGTATATATTGAGAGAAGATGTGTATATATGGAGTAAATCATTAAAAAGAGAGTATTTTACTAAAATTGTGAAACAATAGATATTATTTTAGGAATTTCAATTCATTCTATTGTATTTTTAAATCCTCAAACTTTATTCTAAGGAGAATTACTAACTAAATGTATAATTAATAAATCAATTTGCTTCAAATATTTTAATTAAGCAGCAAAGAGCTTGAATATTAATTTTTGAAGATAATAAACATTGGAGAAAGAGAAGTACACAGAGCAACACACTGACACTTTTCGTTTCCCTTTCCGTTCCGTCCGTATACAACACAAGAGTTACCACCGGCGGTTTCTTCCGTCAACATCTTCGCAGATATTTCCCCGGCGTCCACCATTGCCACCGGATACGACGGTGCGTATGGCTCAGCCGCCGTTCGATCCGTACTACCTGTACCAACAAGATGATCGGAGCAACATCAACACGCTCTTCGTGTCGGGGCTCCCGGACGACGTGAAGGCGCGTGAGATTCACAACCTCTTCCGCCGCCGCCCCGGCTTCGACTCTTGCCAACTCAAGTACACCGGCCGCGCCAACCAGGTACCGCCCCTTCTCCCTTTCTTTCTTCTATATTGTTCCTATCTACTCATAACTGATGCATTCGAAGTTGGCTTTCGCGTGAATTTTCTCTGAATAGAATCAAAGTTGGCTTTCTTTTTCAGGTCGTGGCGTTTGCTACGTTTTTCAACCACCAATCGGCAATGGCAGCGCTGCACTCCTTGAATGTGAGTACCTGGTGGCGTGATCGTGATGAACGCTAGGGTTAGGAATTTATCTCGTGTTTGGATAAATTTGTTCATAAAAACCTATTAGAGAAATAAAAATTAAATTCACGTATCCTATTAACTGAAAGAAGTTTATGTAAAAGTTAGTTTGTAGAAGCTCTTTATTTTTAACCTGTTCACAAGCTTTGGGAGAAACTTAATTTATTTTTAATTTCCTGTAAGTGCTTATTGAAAAATTTTAATCAGTGATGATAGCTTGAGTTGATGATTATAAAGTTATTTATTTAATTTTGTTCCTTGGAGTGAACATTTTGGTATGAGCTTCTACTATTTAGACTAAATGTAAATTGCAGTGTGAGCGCATGCATGTAAGGTAGTGGGATTTTTATGAAGTGTGAAAAGAAATTGAGTGTAATTTATTGGGGAGATGTTTTCAGTTTATAGAAATTGGTCTTCTATTGAGTTCTCTTTTGGTTGATGATTCTCACCAGGGTGTGAAATTTGATCCTCAAACTGGATCTGTTTTACATATTGAACTTGCCAGGTCAAACTCCAGGAGAAAGCGAAAACCAGGTATGTATGTGTGTATATTATGCATGCATGACTAGGGATAAATAAAAAGAAGGAATAAAAAAAATGAAATTATCCTCAAGCTATGATGAATGTGTAGCATCTTCATCTAGATATTTACTCATTTTCATTCTGTGTAGCAACTTTTCTTCAATTTCCCCCCAATTTATGTATCTCTTTGAATTCTGGAGGAATTGAGCTTGTTGTACTTTTATGGTTTAAACTTAATGCCTTTTACTGGACTTTTACTTTTCATAGGCGGTGGAGCCTACGTGGTTATAGACAAAAGGAGCAAAGGGGAGCGTGATGTTCAAGGATCATCAAGTGATGATGGTAATGTTACTTTATTGAGTTCAAGGCAAAGTGTGTGTACTGGTTTCTAAAATGTAATCTAGATTGCTGCTATTGTCTTGTTTGCACCCATAATTAAGTGTCCTCTTCATTTAATTTGAATGGGGTGAGTGAGATTAGAAAGGGAAAAGGGGAGAGGTGCAGCACAATCAACTTAGGTTTCATATTCTTGCCCGTCTTGTTTCTGTGTCTCATTCTCATCTGCACATATTTCACATTTAGGTGACAGTGACCCTGATGAACCATCAGACAGTGACGGCAACCATGGTGATATACCAATCATACCAAGGTTGAGAGTACAATAAATTTGAACAACTGTTTAGCTCAGTTCAAAATTTTGCAAATTTTTGTGCAAACAGATTAAAATATACTAGTATTTGAATATTGTAGTGGGACGCCGAGTCTATAATATTCTCTTCTTGTATGCAGTGATGATGCAGCTGTTGGTTCTGGCCATGCTATACCCGTGGTAAGTTCTAGTGAAAAACTTGGAACCCTTCTAGACTTTAGTGGAAACCATTCAATATTGTTGTCTGCTTTAAATGCAGCACATAGAATTCATATCATTTTCTTTTGTCTCAACAAATAGATTAAAATTTGAGTAGTGTGTAAAAGTTGTTGCTTGCTTTTTCCCATCAAGAATTTTTTTGCTATGCAATCTTTTCAAATTGGCTGTAGGAGCAACATGAAAAGGGCAGTGCCGGAGGACTGTGTTCCACTCTATTTATTGCAAATCTTGGCCCAAACTGCACTGAAGATGAATTAAAGCAAGCCTTTTCTGCGTGAGTTGCTCCTTGCTCCTTCTCTCTTGTTGATGAACCTGCTAAGGGCCTCTGGTGTTGTTATTCAGATTGGACCAGTGCTGAGCAAGCTGATTCTTTTTATATCTAGACCGTGCAATGTTTTCCATCTACTTGGTGTTTATCATAAACTTAATGTCTTCACTCCATGATTTCCAGATATGCTGGATTCAACATGGTCAAAATGCGCTCTAGAGGAGGAATGCCAGTTGCATTTGCTGATTTTGAGGTAAGTTAAGGTTCTGGCAGGAAATCGTAGTTGTCATTGTTAAAAAGTGCTCTTCATTGCTTTGCCAACAAAGTATATTTATGCATACCATATCTGTCAAGAGAATGCTGGCAACACTTGTTATTTGATTGACAAAAATTATTGGAAATAACAAATTTTTGTGGGCTTCACTTGTTATTTAATGATTATTTCTCTTAATTTTGTAATTTTAAATTAATCTTAACCAATAATAGTGTGGTAGAAAAGATGTGTTAACTAGTGTGGCTCTAGCACAGTTTATCTTTGAAATAACCTTGCTCTGGATTTTTACCCGTCATAGATTATCTTGTCGACCTTCCATCTTTTGACAGGAAATTGATCAAGCTGCTAAGGTCGTGGAGGAGCTTCAAGGAAGCTTGCTTCCATCATCAGATCGGGGTGGCATGCACATAGAGTAATCTCTAACCTAACGACTTCTATTAATTTTTATTCTGCTTTGATTGGATGTTTCATCTTTCTAATTTACTCTCTTCTTTTTTTATCTGTGCTCTCTAGATACGCAAGGTCTAAAATGAGGAAGCATTAGGAAAAAAATTGGAGGTAAAACAGCTACGGGATAATTTGGTTTTAGATATAAAGTAGTTGCAACATGTTAAAGGAACAATAAGAATGGACATTCCTTTAGTTATGCTTCAAATCATGTAATGAGTTGGAACGTTGGTATAGAAGCTTGAAAACATGTTAATCATCATGCATTGAGATAATCAATCATTACATCCAAGTACTTGTCCCTTTTGAAACTCGAAACTCCTATCATGAATTTTGTTCTTGTGGTCGTGGATTGGACATTGAAAGAGAGACAATGAAAGAAAATTAGTGATAGATAAATGTTTTTGGTTGAACTTCCGAGTTTTAGGAACAACTATATTTTTATTATGAAAAATGTAAACCACATCAGCAGTAATGCTAACAAACTACACTTCATGTTCTGTTTAGATTCTTAATTATGTTTCTGAAATTTTTCTTTACGACAGTAAATAGAAAATACTAATACCAAATTCATAAAAAAAATAGAAGCCAAAAATGCAAGGTTGTTTGTCTTCTTTGCTTTTCTTTGTAATAAATAATAAATGTTTTACAATAATCTGTTTAAAAGAAAAAAGTGCCCAAGAAACATGAAACAATGATTCATATTTTAATTTGGGAACAGCACCACAAATTTTACGTGTATGTCCAATCTAAGTACACAACATAACTTTTAGAATGACAACTTAAGTGATGAATTCATCTGGTATCAATGTTCTCTTAACTCAGATCTTCAATTGCTGGAATCCTATTAATTGAAAAAAAAAACGTTGTAAAATGACAAACCAAACTTTACCGTTGCAATTGTTTTTGAACACTAGATAATTATTTTCAATTCAACTTCCATCTGAAGGGAATGCTATCCATTGAAGGAAAAAGTTTTCCAATGCTATCGTACAGTATTGAATTTCGACTGCATGCATAATAAATTCCTTTCGAACTGCAGGTGATCGTGTTTGTATTATTTACTTGCTCAGAAGCAAAACCAATTTCAGAAATACTAAATTAATTATATACAAGTTTTAAACACGTGTTAATTAAAAAAAAACAAGGAATATATTATCTCACGAATTTTCACGCCACAATATGATGTGAAAATGTAGTACCTATACCCTTGACAACATCCAGACTTGGTACACCATAATTTATAAAGAAAAACAAAGTTGTGAATAAACATTGGCGGGCATGTGAAGAGCAACATCGAGAAACTGAAGTTATCAGAGTAGATCAATTTTACCGCTCTCCACAAGTGCTTTTATTGATCTGTAACATATGAAATGGAGGACACCTGGCTCCATCTCAAACAGCTTCGACCTGCCAGATAAATTGATTTATTTTTTAACCTTTTAAAACGAGCAAAATAAATTATTACAAGAATACAAAAATTGCCTGTCATCAGCAGGTCCATCTTCGAGTTGAATGCCCGTGAGATACTCTTTACTTCTACATAAAACAAATGTATCTAGTTGTGGTTCTGGCACTGAAAACACACAAACAAAATATTTTGTCACGGTCGTGAGGACACAAACTTCAAGAAAATAACATATGGTAAACTAAGAACCAAAGTATGATTTGATGTAAAGACAATGATAATATGACTCTCATTTTTTATTCTTTGAGTAGATTATTAATTAATGTGTCACTATCTTTTTTCTTAAAAGAATCAATAACTGATACTAAGCCTCGTCAGAGAGTAAAAGATAAAAGTAAAAAATGAAAGACAAAGTATAATTTTCCTTTAATCTGGATCCCAGACAATCAAAGACATCATTTAGCAGAAGGGAAAAACATAAGTGGGGAAGATGACAGAGAAACCCCTCAAAATCTAACTCGGTTCTTCCCGGAAAAGAATCCACAATTACTGATATGCACAAAGGATAGAAAAAATAAAGCGGAACTCACTCAACCAGGCTCCTACCAAGTGGATTTAAACATGTGACTTGACCTCCAAGTCACAAGGTTGGTTGTCATCAAACTTACCTAGAACCATCCAATATGATACTAAATTGTGTGTGCGATTTTGTGAGTAAGAGAAAAAAAAAATATAATAGCTATCTATAATGAAGTACAACTCAATGTAACATTACAAAGTTTGGAAACTATAGCAATCAATCCCAAGAGACAATGGCGGAATCATGGAATTAATCCTGAACGATAGTCTAAAATACGGTAAGTATTTCTAGATATTTCATATACTCTAACACTAAGGGTGCACAATACAAGAGTTTCAAGAACTTCAAAAACTAATTTTCCGTCAAAAAATGCGAAGATTAGTGCCCAAAATCTTATTTTAGAAAGCTGGATACTGCAAGAAAAAGCTAGAAGCATGAAGGCCAGATCATTCAGAAAACTACTACAGAACTCATCGTCAGACTTTTCATGTAACTGACAAGGTATGAAAGTTAACTTCATTATAGACTGGTGAGTTTTAGGCAGAGCCAATTTGATTACTCTTAAAGACACACAATGGAGAATGACGCAATGAAACAAAATAACCTAAAGTGTCTTCTAAGTTCTAGGGATGATAAATTACCCATGTCCTCCTCTTCACTTATTACAGATTGCTTAAGCACAGACTGATAATTTTCTGGCAGCTTCGACAGAACAGTCTCCTCTAGATGTTGGTTTAGGTCACTTGTACACCTGCAACAAGAAAACCATATTCAAAACCCACAATGAGAATGCTTTAATGCTATCAGTTAAAACACATTGCTAGTCAGAAAACAATTCGTCAAACAATCAAAAATAACGGATAGACTTACGTTCTGGCGAAATCTCTCTCGTCTTTGGATAGCCTGTTCCAAAGTTCTTCGGTTTTTAGGATGTGAAACATGTATTTTTCAATCTACAATAGAAACATGGTTATGAAAATAAAAAACAAAAATATTCAATGAACGGAGAAATTGGTGAAGTTAATTCCCAGTTTGGCCAGTATTCAAATTAGTTCAGCAACTACCTCCCACCCTAATTGTTTTAACCCATTGTACGCAGGTACTAAAAATGCAAGCTGCAAAACTATTAGGGAAACAAATATCCCTCAAAATTTTCATCTGGATTATGTTTGGTTTAACCTTTCATAAATATTCTTAAGAGAAGAAAAAAGTGAAACAAGTTTCTTCATAAGCTAAAACTAACTTAAAAATAAGTTAAAAATCTAAATTTAGAGAAAATAATGAGAGAATTTGCATAAATTAACTTAATTTTAATTTACAGACAAATTTAATTCTTTTTTCCTTCTAAAAGTGTCTATAGAAGTTAATCCAAACATTTCTCTAGAGCAATGTTCCTAATGTTCCTATTGTCACTGCTAATACTTGAAAGGAATTTTGTCCATACATTTCTCCAGTGTTTATATAAATTTGTCCACAATTTTCCACAACTTGAAGGAATTGAGAATTAACAGGCATAATAACACAGAAGGTGGCTACCTTCTGGATGCGGATGCGGAGATAGGATCTCAACAGAAAGAGGGTTCTGTCCAAGTCCATCTGATACAGAGACACTGAGAGAGGATCATTCCCGACACTGGATTTCTCCTCCACTGTTTCCTCCTGCACAAACAGAAACAAACAAACGAATTAAAAATTGGAGGCAAGAGAAGATTGGTTAGGGTTTGAGGTATGAGAAGTTGCGTACCATGAGTTCAATCTGTTCCTTGACGCGGGAAATCAAATGGGATTCGTATCGGAGAATCTCCGGCGCCGCCTTCTCGTTACGCCATGCTCGCTTGAGAAGCTCCACATCGGTGGTTGCAATCAAGGAAGCGTAATCGTCGTCCAGTGACGCCTCTTCTGCACCAGAGCTTGAAGCCATTGATTCTTCGATTCAAGGGTTTGCTTTTTCTTTTGCTTTAACCTTCCAACAATAAATTGGCGCCAAATCCCAAATGAGAGAGATAGAGAGCGGGAGTGTCCATCACGTGCCCATGCAGGTGCATGTCAATCACGCACAGTTCAATTTTTACATTTTTTTTACTCTTTTTATTATTATTATTATTATTATTATTATTATTATTGATTATTTAAGAAGAATTAATGCTTGATCTAATTTTGATATTTTATTACTTTTTTCATCTAAAAAAATTCAATTAAGTTTTATTTTAGTACGTAGGTTAAATGACGAATATTTCCTTAGAGTTTTTGATTATAATAGAATATTTTAGAATATAAAAGAATTTTAATTTTAATTTATTTAATTAAAAACTAATTAATAAAAATACTAATCATTTTAGTTAAGTGTGTGACATCACCGAAATAATGTGGCACAGACTCCACCACATCCACATTCTCTTGAAAACCCCCTCGCAAAAAAATTTTGCAACTTATTTATACCAGAAAACAAAGTTAAGTTCAAAATTGTTCACTTTTTTTTTTTTTTTAGAAATGTATTTAA
>Ga0099823_1000512_pt1 | contig 26278 bp, 22 predicted proteins | sample CowpearedBW_FD_76831 | JGI IMG/M metagenome (GOLD analysis project Ga0099823, IMG submission 76831) | Root nodule microbial communities of legume samples collected from California, USA - Cow pea red BW | ecosystem: Host-associated > Plants > Roots > Nodule | place: USA: California | collected...
AAAATGTAACAAAGCAAAACCTTGTTTGTGTTCCCTCACTCATGTTTTTGATAGTTCACCGGGGATGTCCACATTTCCTACAATTACAACTTACAACCCAATCATTGTACAATTTCTTCTTAACACTCCCTACCCCAAAAAAAGGAACTACAAGGAAATATCCCTGTTTCTGAAGTACTTAAAAAACTAATGTCGCTCAGCATGATAAACAAAAAAGTGGCTAAAAGAAGACAACACATGTAATAATTATCAGAAAAGACAACAATAAATACTATTGGTAGTGAGAAGAAATTACACTAGTGCCAGGAGGAGGAGTGCAAATTTGACGATTAAAAACCCTAGCCACAATATTGCTGCTTCTGTACATTAAAGCGTGTCCACAAACCGAAAAGGTTCACCCTGGAAACGAAGAAACGAATTCTTCATTGTCAGAAAAGTTATCTCTACAAAATTAATACTTCTAATACTATTTTCATAAAAGTTTTACTAAGAATAAATGGTTATGGCCGTCATATTCAAATCAAAATTAATTAACTTATATATCTGCAAATGCTTGATTAAGAAATGACAAAAATGACGAGTACGCAAGTATATAATGAGGGGAGAGTAAAAAATATTCAGGAATTAAAAAATGAGGACCGAAATAAGATTGAAAAATAATATACAAACACTTGCAAACTTCTTGGAAAACACGTACAAAAGAAGAAATAGGAAGATAAAATCAGTCAAACTTCTACAATTAGTTGTAATCAAGTCATGCACTTCAACTTTTGAAAAATGAGCTCATTTCAAATTATGACAAGGCTATGATTTATAAACGTGTTTGTTGAGAAGCTCGTCTAAAATTGGAACTGAGAAAAGCAGGAATAGAAAAGGCCAATCTAAGTCATATACAGTGTGCGAAACATGTGCTAGGAGTGCTAAAAATTATACAGGCTATAGTTTAGGGTTGAGGAACCTCAAACCGAATCCTAGAGTGCGTTGCAATCACAACTACAATTCTTTCGCTAAAAATAAATTGACGCTATCATCACCTAAATCGTAACATCAGCACACACTATTTAGTTTCAACCTCAGGTAGATCTTAACGAAATGAAACCTAGCTGTAGTTAAGAATTCAGATTCAACAGTCAACTCGTCTTAGTTCAAAAGTCGGTATTATCGTGATACAATTACATTTTCACACATTCAACATAGAAGTTGAACGGATAAAGCGAGTTAAATCAGCGTTCGGAAAATTGAACCTAAAGCAATAATCGGAAAAAGAGAGAATTAGAGATTGCGCGCTGAGAAGAAAGAGCTTACCGGTGGCCACAGTGAGAAGCGCCGTTGACGGAAGAAAGGAGAGCAGAGTAGAATCGAGAGAGAGAATGAGGGAAATTTGCTTTGTGTTGTGTTGTGTTGTTTTTGAGGGGTTGGGGTTGGGTTTGGGTAAATAAAAAGTGAGTTTGGAGATGCCACGTCACATGCATGCCTTCATCTCTATTTATTTCCCTTCGCAACTTGCAAAAATGGATTAAGCACCACAACTATCCTTTCATTCCTTTCCCTTTTTTTTTTCCTTTTCTTTCTCTGTTTTTTAGGATAAGGTGCACCACAAAATGATATCATGTGAATAATAATAATAATAGTAATTTTATTTGATAGAAAGGGAATATCATATAATGATAACAATAAAAAAAATTTATTAAATCTGGATCGACATTTTTATTTTTATTTCTGTTTATCACAAAATCATAGTAAGAAGTCAAATGCAATTATGGATCAGCCATAACTAATATTCAGAAAGGATTTTTATGAAAAAAAAAATGTAGTGTGATAAGGAGTATTTCAAGGTATTTAGCAAGGATCCTTTTAACATGCATGCATCTATTTTATGAATATTTATACATATTATATAGAACCTTTTTCATTTTAGACTATTATTGTATTTAGTAATTGTCATGTTAAAAGAATACAAAATATCATTACACAATTTGTTAAAATTAAATCAAAGGATTGAGATTATTTTTGTCTGACGGTATACAATTATTTTTTTAGTAAATCTATCGTTAAAAAAATATAAAATCATTAGTTTCGATGATAAAAATCCTGTAGTTAGCCTTTTAAAAAAAATGTATTTTTAACAAATTTCAACCAATAATAAAGAATACATTACAAACAAGTGTATTAGATAATATCATGTTATTGGCATTGTCATTATATATAAAAATAATAATTAAAAGTGCTAACATCATTAATTGGCTGAAGGCATGAAAATTATAGTTTTCATATTGGAAAATGATTTGCACCACAGTAGAAATGGTGCTATTATTGATAGTACATAGAATGTGGCCTAGTGTTGACCTCCATGAATAGCATGATCAGTGAAAGTAGCATACAAGACGAAACCGACAATCATGGCACTGGATTTTATAAATGAATCCTGCTTTGATAATTCAAGTGTCCTTGGATAGAAATATGAAAGTTAACCAACATAGGCAGACGACTCAAATTTATTATTTTAAGATTTTAAATTGAAAATAGTATTAATTTTTTTATATGAGTTGGACTTAAATTTCATTGGTGTTGTATCTCTTTAATAAAGATATTTCAGAAGATCCAATAAAATTACACAGACTTTGAAAAAGCTAGTGATTTACAAATTTAAATTTTTGACTGAGTCTTTTCTTACTGTTCTTTGGTATAAAATTAGACACTCCCATGAGTGATGGGCATTGAATATTTTTGTTGATTAAGTCTAAGAATAAAAAGTCAAGTGATGTCTAAGTCTAAGGGTAAAGAAACACATTTTTCCTCCAGGCGAAACGAGGCATGGCGTGGAGGGTGACATAAAAATGAAGAAAGTCAAGAAACTATAACTCTGAGATTTTGGTTGGGAAGTTTAGGGCAATTATGATAGGAGATAGCAAAGCGTTGTTTAATTCAAATTATGAGAGGACTTGTTTATCAACGATTTGGAGCACACTCACTGTGGTGATAGGTGGCGTGGCATGGGAAAGCACCACTGACTGCAACCCCAATTGCAGTGCTCATCCTGCTAATAATTAGAGGGCCACAATGCTAATAATTAAATGGGTTGTCATGATAAGAAAAGAATTAAAAGAGACTGGGACTAAAAAAATTGTTATGAATTATGATACAGATATTCAATATCTCACTGATTTAAACAATTTTTCTGTAGTTTAGTTTTAATTTCAAATAAATATGGTTAAAGATTTCATTTACGTTACTAGCGAACGAACAGTCATCATTAGCGTAACGATCTCTTTGAATTTTACACTGTTACTTTTGAAAATCCTACCACATTTTCATTTCAAACCTTTTACTGCATCAAAGGACTACAACATTTTGAATAAAAAAATTTGCATGAAAGGACTACAACATTGTTTTAATTTTAGTGATTAAAAAGATTGTTTTATAAATTCAAAGAAAAATACTTATCTGGAATTTAAAGCCATAAAACATATTTAAGTAGTGGAGAATTACCTGCGGACAAAGCAACTAAAGCAACGACCGTGTACAATTAAACATCAACGCTGCTCTCGCAGATGACATAAAACATGGGGAGGAGATTTAATGAATAGGGTAACCATAAAAATTATTATCGTGAAAAAAATAAATAGCATGTACAAAAGGAATAACTGACAGAAAATGGGAAGAAGGAATGGCGTCAAACTTCGAAAGCAAAATCTCATCTAGTAGACATTTGCAAACTCAGGTCTTGCCTCCCTGGAAAGATGATGACAGTATCCTGAAGAGTCCGTCCGGGTTATCTGCATGCACCTGTTCATAGACAAAGTAAATCAATCCTCTTTTAAATGGTGTCCCAAACAATCCAAATGCCATAGGTATTAACGTTGAAAGTATTTTTTGGACGATAGCATAGATCTCGGAAGGTGAAAGAGACACATACGGGAGGAGATCATTATATAAAAAAAAAAATTGAATGACATAACATACCCAGTGGCCAGCGTCTTCAAGGACGTGCATTTCAACTCCACCTCCTTCCTCAGCTGCAACCTCTTCAGCTGCATGGATCCGCCGAAAATCTTCAAGAGCCCATCTATGCAAACTTCTTTCTGCTTTCAAAAAGTTCATATGCACTCCACGAGGTACATCTTCAACAAGTTGCCTACGAACAGAAGCACAAAGCATTATTGGTTCCACACAAGAAAGATTAAGTTCATAATTAAATGTGATTGCCTTCTTCAGCAAACAGCATATTATAAAATTAACAATCATACTTATATAGGACCTGACACTGCCATTCTAATTCATAATGAAAGGAGGAAGGACCCATCTCAACCAAAGAAGTAGGACAGATAAATCAATATATCACATCTAACATTTGTCACCATAGATAACAGTATGTACCACAAATTTGTTTCTTCATAGGATTGATACATTTCTGCAATCCCCCTTAGGTCAAACACCCATGAGAAGCTAGATGATTGTGAATCACCAGAGCTGGAAGGTCGCAGGTTAGTCACAACCCACTAGACATGATAACAAAAGAAAAAAAAAATTAATAGAGACAAAAATTGCCAAAAAAATCTATTGTTTTTATCTTTATTTATTTTAAAGTGAATTGTGTTAATTTTGTAGCATCCAACTTATTCATCAAGATAACAATCCTCTTAAAATTTTGTTTAATCAATCGTCTGGTGAACCAATTATAAATGTGTGACAAATCAGATAGGCAAGAAAACTGAACTTTCCAAAAGTAAAACCCAAGTGTTCATCTATGAAAAGTTGATACAGATATGTTCATGATTTACTGATTAGTTTTACATTTGGACTGATTTTCTAACTCAATTTACAGGTACGGGCTATGTGCAGACTTAAATTTTGTTGCAGTATGATAAACATGTCTCATCACTTGATGGCAACATTATAAACTTTTTACTTTAGAATTTATAGTGCCTTCAAGGCACCAAAATTTACCATGAATCATGCATTCTATAACTATTATGACACCATTCTAGCATAAAATGAGTTGAAGCCTGAAGGGTCAAGGAGCAAACAGGGTAGTGACCAAATACTTTACTGGGCATGAGCTTCACCAATAATGGCCTTATTTATATATCATCAGTGAATTCAGAAAAAGCATACAGTATCCAACTAAACACGAAATTTCCGACACATACTCTCAATAAACATGATATTTCTAACACTATACAATTGATACGCCAAAAATTTCTGACACTTTAAAGCAAGAATACACACAAATTGAGCAGCAACCAATATCAAAGTATACCATAGTTGTACCTGTGCCACATCATTGGAAAATCCTTGTTGAATAAGAGCTCGTACAACTTCCTGCTTTGTAGATATCTTCCTTGAGGAAATGATCATTGAAAAATAAAAGGTTAGGTCACAATATAGCACCAAAATTGAAAGCATTCTGTAAATTTATTTATACATATAAAAGAAGCTAAAGTGTAAAGGGAGATAGTTATTATGCTACTGAGATGCCAATCAAGAGGACATAAAATGTAAATAATGAAAGTAAATTTATATAGTAATTACAATAGTGGCAAGCTTTGTTTCCATAATTCCCTCTATTTTTTTCTTTTCCCCCCTCTTTATACTCTATACATTGCAGTTGAATCGCGAACCGTATCTCATATGGGAGAGTTAAATTTTGAATCGTAATGATTTTGATAGTGACGTGCCAAAGCAATTTTGAACACACGGTTGGTTGCTTTGACAATCATGTACTTGACAACAATTTTGTACTTGTGATTTTCATACATCATTATAAAAACATGAATTTTGATTAAACTCAACAACCAAATCTTAAAGTTTAGGAATTAGAACAAAATTGACACATTTAATCAAATTAACTTCTTCTATATTTGTTTCTCTCAGAAAAAAGAATAAGGATCTACCTCCTTTGGCAGTGTTCTTAGAAAGGATATAAGTTCTGCAGGATGATCTTCTCCATCTCCACCAGCTCGAACTTTTCCAAGAGTTGCATCCAGAACCCAAGCCTTCAAATAGCATAGTAACAAGTATGAAACAGTTCAGAAGCACTCATACATATATACAGACAAACAAAACAGAAACTACAGTTAAATCCTTGTCAAGTCTGACTTTTTCACCTTGCTGATCTCTTTACGTAGTCTTATTGTTAGGTTGTTCAGCTTTTTAAAGTCCCACCTAATTAATATGTATTCAATTTTCAGGAGTTTCAGAGCAGTCCAATCTGAAAATAGATCTCACATATGAACCAATATTATTTTGAGAACCTCCTTAATGACTATATTTGAGAGACACAGTTAAGTAATGATGAGTAACTTCTGGTTCCTTTATCTACACCTAGCCCGTTTTCTGGCATCTGCAGTCCCTGCTGAGTACCTCTGATCAGAAGAATCCCCCTCCCCCAACACTAAGACTCATCATCTCTGTCATTTGCATGCATCTCTCCTCTGCTCATTTTGCCACACAGAAGGACATGTAATGTAAGCGTGATGCTTTTTCCAACCACCATAATCTTCTAGCATCTTTTCCACTGATCCTTAATCAGATTTCCATTCTCACATACTACAGTAACAAGTTGCCACTTACTCCATCCGTGGTGTTCTCTTTATTTAGACAGAATTTTTCAGTCCACACTCCAGGAGGTTGGTTGCTGTGTATTCAATTGATGTTTAGTTTCTCTGGTAATTGAACCTCTTTAGAGTATAATTACCAACCAGTGTGGGCTGTCCACACTTAAACATCAAATGATCATCTAAATCCAATACTCATAGTAAGCATTTTATCATGCATTTTATCCTACCAGACAATTTATTATAAAAACTTTTCTATCTTAGCATCTTCATGAATAGTATAATACATAGAGACAAGACAACTTTTGGGTACAGATTCAACCACACTTATTGTCATAGCAAAAAAATATTTTATGCACAATAAAATTCTTATCATCATAGGAGTTCTCCATCTGAGCCTCATGCATATATTCTAGTGTCAACACGATTAAGGGAAACTGCTATACATCCTCCATTATCCATATTTTCATCCTTAAAGCATTGTTAAATATTACAGTGGGAATGGGATTTAAAAACCAACATGCTGCATATTTTTAACACATAAAAATAGTTGAAAGCTGATACTTCATCCAGCAAAAGCAAACACAAATGGAATTCGGACTTACTCTAACTGGCCGAGCAAGAGGCTTTGCAGCTTGGTCTACCATGCTCAAAACAACTGAAAAATGGACGAATGTGTACTGAAAAAAAGGCACTTAAAAAAAATTAACTTATCAAACAATCAGCGACTGACCTTTTCCCCCAAAACTATGACCAACTAGCACACGAGGTGTTATTCTTAGATCTCGAACCTATCCACAAGAACAAAGAGGAAGTAATTACAAGAAAGGGAAAATAAATTATATGTATACAGAACAGCAGGAATCTAATCAACAAGCAAGTTTGACCTACATTTTAAACATTCCAAGGTTTTCTATCTATAGTAAAATATTCCCCGAACTCAGAAAAAATGTTTTGATTTTAATTCCCACAAATTGATATCATTTAGCATTTTAACATTTAAAAAGGACGACATATTGCAATTAAAATTAAGGGAACTAGAGCGGCAAAGCCAATAAACATTTGAGGAATTCATCCAAACTAGAGAGAAGAGAGAGACTGTAAATCATGAAAGACAAAGGAAGGGTCAGGGTGAGGTGCAAGTCCCCAAGGAAATCCAAATGGTTGAAAACTGGGTTTTCCATGCAGTAGAACCAAAGTTTAAATCTCATTAGGAATAGGTGGAGTGAAATTCATAGACCCTCTCCCATATTCTTTAGCAAACCTACCACATATATATGACAATGATTAAAGAAACATAATAAAGAAAGCGCACCAGTTTTAGAACGTCACTAGCAGCAGATGCTACAGTATGGGGACCTGTCTTCTTCATTGATGCTGAATCACCATGACAGCGAAGGTCTACTAAAAGGAACTGTCAATGCAAACAAAAAGAAAAAAACAGGATTCAGATTTTTGTAAATCCAAATTATTGGACCCCTACTGTCAAAACTTAGGATATCCAAAAAATAAAATATTACCTAATCAGAGTCAAATAATTTGATCCAAACTTATCACACAACAATAAACCAGAAAGTGTTGCATCCTCCATTTTAAACAAAATCTTTTTAACAAAGTTTTAAATTAGTGACTATAACTGGTTTGTTGACAGTGCAGGTATTTCCATGCTATCAGAGGACTAAAACTAATTCCATATGAATAATACCTGCTAATAACGATAAATATTAACATGTCAAACAGTACCATACACAACTCAGCATAAAAATTTAAAGTAAAATACCTGCCATGTAGGAAACTCTAGAGCCAATCTCCTAGCAAAACTTCCTGCAATATCACTCTTTCAGCAGCAAATTATGAAACTAACTAAGAATGTATTCTTTCTCGATATATTTGACTGCGAACCAAAAATACTTCTTCGCAAATATAACATATCTAACTTAAATATCAGAAACCACATGAAAACTACAACAAAAAGAAAAAATGCAAGAAAAGAAAAATAAAGATTTAGCTTCATATAATAAGAAAGCAAAGAGTAAGTGACTCGTTTATTGTTCGATTAACACACTACAGATATTTCTCCTTACCACATAAGGATACCAGCATTTAACTACCCAATGTATAAATACATCTCAATTGGCTTAGACTTCCACTCTTCCACCCAACAAGGCTTCTTGTGAAATTAAAGGTTGAATAAGTTAAATTTAGTTTATTTATATATCAAGAAAACTTGAAAAGTCTCAGAGAGAAAATAATCAACCAAGGACCAACTCTCTAATAGGCTGAATGTCCACCAACAAAGAAATCCTACAAATTGCCCTTATAGTCATAACCCACAAGAAATTCCAGAAAAAGCTTAAACTTCTTATGTTTTAGGGAACTTAATTTTTCTCATTTTAGTCTCTATAATTTCATTCAACTCAACATTAGATTTTCATGCAATACTACAATATATTTCTGATGAATGGCTGCACTAGTAACGAAAATAGACATATGTTCGCCTATCAGTTATATTCATCAGCAAGAGAAACAGTACTGAAACCAAGAATATGGAATCATACGTATTGAATTGGAAATATAAGAAACAAAATGGGTTTATGTAGAAAGTACAAATAGATGAACTTAAAAGTGTATCTAAGCCCATTTCTCAAAAAGTTACATGAAACAAAATGATAGGGATTATATCCCTTTTCATTGAAATTATCCAAGTCAAACTTATACACTTGCACATACTAATTCATAATGTCATTTCACCTGAACAAAAAAGGGCTTTGAAATTATCAGTCACGTAGTAACTAATAGCCATAAATATCCAGATCTCCAGCCTAGCTACTCTAAATTTATTGTTCAGTTCTGGGAGCATGTAAAACTGAAAAATGATTTGATCAAGGAAGACCACATTGTTGCCAAATCATAACCATGCACAATACATAAAACAATTCAGGCCATGCATAAAATTTATATTACCAAAGGCTTGCAAAAAAAAAAATGTACACAGAATCACCCACCCCAGTTTTTCCTGCATCCTAGGATCCCATGCAGAAAAACGGCTGTAGGCGGATCAGGTAAAGATCTGTCCATAACTGAACTCCATCTCACCTGTATAGGAAATTATGCCGGCATATTAGTCTCTTATAGCTTTACACAACTTCATATTAATGAGATTCATTAACTTATGAAAATACACGAGGGTTGCAGCAATCAATCCAATGTTATATTACAAACTTTTGTCTAAATATCCTCATATAGTTTCAAATCAATTTTGTGAGGAAGCAATCAATGGATTTGTATGGTCAACAACTTTTTGTTCCATATCGGTGCTTAATACATTAAGGGTGTGTTTGTCTTATCATAATATTAGGGCTTAAGCCATAAATTTAGCCATGGAATTTATTGGAATAAGTTAAAATGAGCTTATTATGATAGAAACATAAAGAAGTTTATGGGAGTCAAACTAGATGCCCAAAAGCCATAAACTCTTCCAGACATCCCTTAAGCCAACCCCACCTTGTGGGAAAAGGCTTAGTAGTGATTGTTGTTATTAGATTTAATATGATTCACTTCTAAATGAGGTAAAATCCAACAAAAAGTAAGAACCGCTTTCAAGAACTGGATGACTTGAGTTCATAACTTTGGCTTTTTGAAAATAGACAGTTTAGTTTCGGCAAAATTATGTTTCCTATTGAAAAAAATAATCTTTTGCATAACAAGTAAGCTTATATAATACATGTCTGACACTCTGCCATAAATCAGCCCAACTAAAAACACGAAGTAACTTAAAGGCCAATGTGAGAGTATCTTGCATTGTCAGTAAAGAACAACTAAACAAGATTTGAATTTAAAAATGAACACAATCACTCTTTCACGCACATAAATATTCTAATGGATTGAATGGAAGACTCTGAATCTAGAAAGTAAAAAGGTTAATTCTTACAAGTTTGAATCTGAAAACTAAATCCCGTTAGATGAAATGGCGAGGCAATAAATAATACTTACAAGTTCCCCCTGAATCAAATCATATGCCTGCAGACAAGGACGCACAAAAATCTCAGTTATAATAAACAGGGATAAATTAGGTAATACTTCTTTATAGAGGAAAGCATTAGATGCATTTTGCAATTAGAATTTAGAACTTGTCTCTATTTTTTATTATCTGTTCACTAAACGCACTAAACAAACTTCATAGTTGACTGACTTTGCAACTAAGAAAATACAACAAACGTCTCTACTCTTTTTAGAGTGCCAAGTGTAAACACACGATGGAAACAAATTAATTAACCAAAAAAACACATGAAATGAACATTCAGATTACCAAGATGCTAGAGGAGGTGGCCACCTCCCCCTTTTCTCCAACAGTGTTGCCCACTAATGCCATTGCTATGGTCTGGCCTTTAACTGCCCGCCTAGAGTGGCAAAGAGCTAACCGAGAAACGTTGAATTTGTCATTCTACACAAAAAAAATAACCCATACAGAACGTGAGAGTACGCCGTCTCAACGACTCAACGCAATGAACGTACCACGGTACAGACAGTTAACAATTGCACAACTAAATACAAAGCTCAAACGGCAACATTAGCATCAACGTATTTGCTTCTAAGTTCATACAAGTTCCAATCAAATTCAGCAGTAAAAGAGCGACTGCGCCGCTCAAGCATTGAAAGATTCGAAGCCTAAGTGCGATTATGACATATGACGTATGCTAAATTTGCAACGCATTGAAATTATCGAAGAAACTATGAAGCCAAGAAATGCACCTCAGAGAGACGAAGAACTGGAGATGTGAACTTGCAATTCCTCAATGCAGGTGAGACGAATTTCGTCTTCCGGTCCGACGACTTAACTGCCGCCACCGCCGCGGCGGTACAGCAGGGCGATGACTGAGAGAAAAGCGGCATCTAAAGAGAATGGCAAATACAGAAATGCAGATCGGAGAAAGAGTGGAAGAAGAAAGAAAGGAGCGGAGGTAGACAGCGCACAATGTTGTGGCGCCTTGGCGGAGAAAGAAAGAAAGAGAGAGGGGCGCCAATATCTCTCTTTCTCTCTCACGGTCGGTTACCAAAAAAAGGAAAAAATAAATGCGCGATTACTTTATTTAAAGAATTATTAAAAAAATATTCAAGATTTCATATTTCCTATCTTTAATTATTATTCTTACATCTTACTTGTTTATATATGATTAATGGAAAATAACAAATGATATGTTTGATGATTATATATCAGTAGTGTTGTTCGCCCGCTTTTGTGTTTAGCCTTTTTATATACTACTTTTAATTTTTAAATTTTTTTATAAATTTATTCCATATTTTATAATACCAATTATACCATTTAATATATAATTATTTATTAAATTTTTTAAAATTAACGATTATTTTTACTTATTTTTTATAAAATTGTTTATTTTTTTATTCATCAATAAATTTTTTTATTCATTTCACTTTATTTTTAATAAATATAAATTTATTTTATATATTAACTTAATAACATTACATTGTTATCACCTACTAACATACTATCATTCTTATTTAAAAAATACGTATACAAGTTCGATAGCGCCTGTGTCTAAGCTAGTTATGTGTATATATATTTGTTTATATAATATAAAAAACTTAATTATTTTTAATTTTTAAATATAAAAATAAAAAAAGAAAAGAAAAAACATATTGACGAGTCATGGTGGACTGACTTGTCTTTGGACAGTTTAGTAGATTAGGCAAATCAGACCACAAGAGATTGACGGGTTGAAAATTTCGGTTAATAAAAAAAATTAAATGTGCTCAATTTTCTCCCCTCTTTATTTACTTATATATATATATATATATAACTTCAGATATGATTACAAAAGATTAAAATATTTTTTAACCCTAAATTACACTTCGGATAAATTTTGCAATATAAATTTCAAAATAATTGATCTTTGTGAAAAAAGTAATTCTTATCTTATTGCTAGAAATTTGGTGCTTTCACATTATTCTTAAAATTGTATTTTCTGAAAAAAAATATTAAAATTTAAAACCTAGCCGAAACAATAATTTGTTGGAAATAATGTGTATTAAAAAAACTCAGGGTGAGCGATTTGAGAGTGTAGTAGAGGTAATTTGGGAGGAGTTCGATTCAATTCAATCGGATTTTCTTATCTTATGTTTATCCTGGGATGCTGAAGTAATGTGAATCAAGATATATTCGTTTGGCCGCAGCTTCTCCACCATTCATTTCTTAATTCACTGTCGTAGAAACCCACGTTGTCTGCAATGTCTTGATGTTGGAGAAGTTACCAAATCAAACCCTAGGAATTTTGGCGAAGAAGACATGTGGTTGCTTCTTCTCGTTTGCCATGATCATAACCCACACATCGCTATTAGTTTATGCCATATTCCCCATTCTCTTCTATCCCCACACACCTCTTTTTGTCTCGTATTCAAAAGTGCATCCCAAAACCATGGAAACAAACCCCGCAAAAACCACTGTTCAATCCCATCTTCTGTAGCAATGCATCCATGGTTGGTGTTCTCATTGCATCCCTCAAGGACTTTGTGACCAATGGCCACCTACCAAATGCTTTCAAAACCTTCCTTCAAATCCAGCACCATGCTTCTTCTTCACACCTTCTTTTGCACCCCATTAGCTCTCTTCTCTTTGCTTGCGCGGAATTTAAGTCATTGTCACAGGGTAAGCAGCTTCATGCTCATATCATCTCACTGGGTCTTCATCAAAATCCTATCTTGGTTGCAAGGCTTATTGGTTTTTACACAAATGTTAATCTCATTGGCGATGCCCAATTTGTCACTGAGAGCTCTTGTACTGTGGATCCTTTGCATTGGAATATGCTTATATCGTCGTACGTTAGAAATGGGCTCTGTGGGGAGGCTCTTTCTGTGTATAAGAAAATGTTGAGTAAGCAGATTGAACCGGATGAATATACTTATCCTTCTGTTCTCAAGGCTTGTGGGGAATCGTTGGATATCAATACTGGGGTGGAGGTTCACAGGTCTATTGAGGCTAGCTCCATGAAGTGGTGTTTGTTTGTGCACAATGCTTTGGTCTCCATGTATGGTAGGTTTGGGAATCTGGAAGTTGCGCGTCACTTGTTTGACAATATGCCAGTTAGAGATGTTGTTTCGTGGAACACTATAATCAGCTGTTATGCCTGTAGGGGTATGTGGGAGGAAGCGTTTCAGCTGTTTGGAACTTTGCAGGATGAGGGTGTTGAAAGGAATGTGATTATATGGAACACCATTGCCGGAGGGTGCTTGCATTTGGGCAATTTCGGAGTGGCACTTAAGCTGATTTCCCAGATGAGAACATCCGTTCATCTGGACACAGTTGCATTGGTCATTGGATTAAATGCGTGTTCCCACGTTGGAGCCCTTAAATTGGGAAAGGAGATGCACGGTCATGCGGTGCGAACTTGCTTTGACGTGTTTGAGAATGTGAAGAATGCATTGATTACAATGTATTCCAGGTGTAGAGATCTTGGGCATGCATTTATGGTGTTTCATAGAATGGAAGAGAAAGGTTTGATATCATGGAATGCCATTCTTTCTGGATATGCACATGTGGATCGAACTGAGGAAGTATCGTTTCTTTTCAGAGAGATGTTACAGAAGGGTGTTGAACCTAATTATGTGACCATTGCAAGCGTTCTTCCCCTATGTGCTCGCATAGCGAACCTGCAGCATGGCAGAGAGTTTCACTGCTACATTATGAAGCGTGAACAGTTTAAGGACTATTTATTACTGTGGAATGCCCTGGTGGACATGTATGCAAGGTCTGGCAAGGTTTTAGAAGCCAGAAAAGTGTTCGATTCATTGAGCACAAGAGATGAAGTTACATACACTTCCATGATTTTGGGATATGGTATGAAGGGTGATGGAGGAACAGCTCTAAAACTGTTTGAACAGATGTGTGAGTTGGAGATTAAGCCAGATATAGTAACTATGGTTGCAGTTCTCACAGCTTGTAGTCATTCTGGTCTAGTAGCACAGGGGCAGTTTCTGTTTAAAAAGATGATAGATGTTTATGGGATAGTTCCACGCCTTGAGCACTATGCGTGCATGGCTGATCTCTTTGGGAGGGCTGGTCTTCTGAACAAAGCAAAGGAGGTTATCACAGGGATGCCATACAAGGCAACATTGTCAATGTGGGCTACTCTGATAGGGGCTTGTCGAATCCATGGAAACACAGTGATGGGGGAATGGGCAGCAGGAAAATTGCTAGAGATGAAACCTGATCATTCAGGTTATTATGTGTTGATTGCCAACATGTATGCTGCTGCTGGTTGTTGGAGCAAAATAGCAGAGGTGAGGACTTATATGAGGAATTTGGGTGTGAGAAAGGCTCCTGGTTGTGCTTGGGTTGATGTTGGCACTGAGTTCTCTCCCTTTTTGGTGGGGGACACTTCTAACCCTCATTCATATGAGATCTACCCTTTGATGGATGGATTGAATGAGCTAATGAAAGATGTTGGTTATGTCCGCAGAGAGGAGTTTGTTTCATCCGAGGAAGAATTTGAGGAGATGAATATAGTAGGGAATGTATATTAAGTAGAAGTTAGAATATGTTTTATTTATACATGAATACTGCAGTTTCAACCTGGAGCAGTTTGTTACCTATAAAACAGAAACTTGCTTGATGAAGCAGAAAAAAAAAATTGAACTCTGCACAGTATAATTATCGTGGTCATTTTACTTTTGCAGATGGGATCTCAGTGCCAGCCATTTCATTTACCAGCTACCTTTTTTGTGTTATTCCTTATATGACAGCTCCACATTCTACAGCGAGGAGCTTTACTTAAATATGTGGGTAATATATTTACAGCTATCAAATTAATATCGGTGATGTGATGATTTAAAATAATAAATTTTAAATTATATTTTCACTTTTTTTCAATTTAAAATTTAATTTTATTAAAATGGATTATAAAGTGAGTATAATTTTTAAGGGTTGTCAAAATATTAGTTAGTTATTAAATTGTTGATTTTAGTAATAATTAATTTAAAAGCTAACTTTTTATCATCTAAATTAATTTTCAGCCAATAATTGTATCCATACTGATTATAGTAATTAATAACGAGCCCTTTTAAAAGAAACACAACATAGATGCAATGTGAAATAATTTTGTAAACAATCATACTTCCACTACTATCTGATTAAGTGTTTAAAGTTTATTGAATTCGAATTGTCACTTAGTCGGTGGGCCTTGAGGAACGGAAGCGAAAGCAGAATCGTGTTGAGTTTGCTGTTGTGAAGGCTGCTCCGTTGCATTTTCTGGAAGCGAAGCCATACGAGAAGAAGAAGAATACATAACTCTCCGTCTTCCTATGTCGATCCCCAATGTTCAATCACACTTTCGCAGAATCAGACTAGAACTAACTGAATTGTAAATAAAACTTATATCTGAATTGAAAAAAAATATTTTCATAAAAAAATCTAAAGAACAAGAAAGCAAAATATATTAACGAGAATTGGTCAGTGAAGTGAATACACTCGATGAACAAGAAAGCGACACAGTTTTGTCGAATCGCGGTGCACTTTCTGTATGCAATATGATGCTTTTAGTTCTTGAATGATGACGCGTTGTGATAAAAACTCTCGGATCGTATTAAAGAAATTAAAGAAAATGAATACAATATAATGAGTTCTAACCCAATTTCAAGCACTGTTTTGAACCTGGTTAATTTTTATTATAACTAAAATATTAAATTAGAAATATAAAAATCTAAAATTGAAAGCACCGAAGGATGATCTAGAATTAAAAATCACCGTGGTGTTTTTACCTTTTGTGCGGGGAGTGCAAATGATATATGTACACTCTGTTTTGCTTTACAAAAAAAGTGCGGTGACAATGTTCAAGAAGGGTGATGAAAAAAAGAGTAAGCAATAGATTATAAATAGAAAAAATCCAAATGTGTAAAGACGGTTTCTCACGGTGGGAGCCTTGATAGAGTATCCCACGGTAGCCTCCTCCACAACCCAGTCGGAAACGAAACAATGGCATTGTTGCTTCAAACTCGTTACTCTCTCTCTATATGTTCACCGCGCTACCCTTATCACTTCCCAAATCCTTATTATCATAATCCCTTTCTCATAATCCCCGCCACATCCACCAAATCCCTATCCTCATTCCATGCACCACCAATTGCATTCTCCGCTCACCCAACTCCCTCACGCGGTTCGCCGCCCTCACCCACCGCCTCCGCTCTCCACCGCCAGCCACCTCCACAAACGCCACCTATCAAGGCTGTGGCGGGCCTCGCCGCCTCCGCCGTGCTGTTTCTCTGCATCGGCGTTCGCTTGTGTTTGGCCTCTTCGCCGCCGTCGCCTCTACCTGCCGGACCTCCTGTCGTTCAAGAGGACCAAACTTTTCAAGGTTTCTAAGAAGCTCGACACTCTCTATTCTCTGATATGTTATTGTTTGATTCGGTGGTTACTGCTTTCTCGGGTTTTCTTAGCTTTCTCTCTAATCTCTTGAAAGTTGAATGCCTTTTCTTTTTCAGTTTTTTCCTAATATTGTGAAAAATATCCCCTGATAGTGTGATTTGGTTTTGTATATTTTTTTAGATATTCATGATGGCAACAAAAAAAATATAGAGGATAACTCTTTGGTTGCTTGATCTTGGCTGGGATTATAACTTTTTAGGTGAATCTGGATATCTACTAGCTTCTAGTTAAAGGTGAATCCTTTGAGACTCGGAAATTTATTACAGAAGTTGCTTTTTTCCCAACATATGTTCTTCTATACCCATGGACTCAAAATTTTGCCCTGGATTACATGTTTAAGGGACATTTTAACGGCCAAGCGCACGGAACTGGAGCTTGGTGTTGGTTGAAATCTTGTATATATATTAAACTTGAATATGAAACTATTTTACTTTCTTATCTGCCATCCATACTGCACTGGCGCTCCATGCTGGTAGCATTGAGCTTGAATAAGGAACAATTTCACAGAAACATAAACACGGGGTTTCTTATCACTTGATTGTGTATACAAAACTTTTGGCATGGACTACTTGAATAAGTTTTATTGTTTGATTTTGATTGAGCATACAAATGTTGTTTACACGAAGGGGAAAAAATCCATTATTTCTTTAAAGCAAATAAGCTACCTCGGGATGGACACTAGGAACACGGAGTATAAATGAAAATTGAACAAAAGATGGGAATTCTTTTTTGGTGTTTTGTTTCTTGAAGTTCTTCTCTGTCCATGCTGCTACATTTTCATATTGAGATTCTATTATTTATTTTGCATTTTAAAATTTGTATTAGCTTCTACCACTAAAAGGAAGTTGATTTTACAAAATTTATTACAGTTTTCCTTATTCTATCTGTATTAAATTCAAATAGCACTTGCTACCTATCAGTTGTCTTAACTGTTTGTCATAGGTTGAGAAGAGTCATAATGATAACCTCTTACGTTGGATATGGGTATATACTCACATAATTATCCTCTTTTCTTGGTGTGTGAGGTTTCTGCTGGAGGATGAACACCACGAGGTTTTATCAAAAGAAAATCAACCTCTCTAAATGGGTTGGCTGATGTTGTGATTTGTTGTTTAATGTTCACAGATGATCTTGATGGAAGAAAACAAGATGACAAAGAAACTATAGTAGATAAAGAATTAGAAGAAGCTTTTAATACCTGGAAATCTAAATCATTTGCATTGACTGTTCCCCTGAAAGTTGTTGCTCTACGTGGTTCTTTACCTCCTTCGTGGATCAAGGTTTGTGACACATATTTCCTTGTTTTCTGTTTAACCTGTTATAGTATTGATTACACTTTATTTTCTTGCCTTGCTGGTTCTTGGGAATTGTCTTTCTGTATTCTTTCCCATCTGAATGTGTATTGTTTCCTTAAAAGTTCTCTGAAATCCTAATATCATGTCTTGTTATGAACTCTCCTCTAGCATCGATTAATACTTTATTTGGTGAGATAATTGTAATCAGAATTGTGTTCGAACTTAAAATCAATCTCAGGTTTGCTGTAGAGTTCGTCCATGCTCAGAATAGCTGCTTAGCAGAATCAGTAGACTCACCATGTTGAATTGTAAAAGTGGTGGAATTGCAGAGTATTCCGAGTTGTGTGGATCATGTTTTGTGTGCCAACCTTTTGTGCTGTGTGAAGTTCGTTTCTTTTTTCTTTGTTTTGTGCTTTTGTAAACCTAGGCCCAAAGCACCCAAGCCCCGAAACCTACTTTTTTGTAAACGCAACACTAATAACAGAGGAAAACACCTTTGCTGACCTGTCATCGTTGCATCTTCTTGAACCTCTAGCACAAAATCTGCCTCCTATCTTACAGAAGCCCCAAAAGTGTAGAATGAACCACTGCAACTAGAGCTCTTCTCTGCCATTCTTGAGGTTGTATGAATCTCTGTTCGGTTCATATGCTTCTACTACTCTGTTTATGTGGTTGAATGGTTGGTTCTCTTTCAGTGGAAGAAATGAGGATCTCTTGAGTGATTATGATTTTAATTTGGGTGATCTATTTTAGAGGTCTAGTCTAGGTGTTCAAGTGTTGTGTTTTTGTACTAGGAGTAGCCACTTGGCACTACTACAATATTTTAAGTTTCTTTGTTTTTCATTCATTATTTGTGAGTTGTGTTTGTTATTGTATGGGGCTTAGTCATTGTCTTTCATATGCTTATTGATCTACGATTATAACTTTAAGCTTAATTAACTATTTGGTGCATTACATGTGTTTTTTCTATGTTGTAATGTCCTGTCGAATTTTACGCTTTCTGTTATGACTCCATGATCTATGATTTTGTATCCCCTTTTTGAGTCTTAGTAGAATCTTGAGTTTAACTACATTGGGTGAAAATATACGCTGTTTCATATTGTAGGTCCTTTGAATCTACCATGTTATTTTAAGTAAGTTATAGGTTTTAGATTAATTTAATATATATCTGCTTTAACTTATTTAATAGTATGTCATGTTAATTTTTTCTTTAATTTTAGGACTTTATAAATTGTCAAGGGAGGAGAATGAAGTTTAACGTGAAGTATTATGCAAGTCTTGAGAGCATCTTTTCTGACCTAACAATTCCCTTTACTAAAGGAAAAATTGGTCCAGCATCTGCTTTGGCAGCAGATATTGTTGGTATTGGCGATTCATGGCTCAAATATGCTATTGAGAAAGCTATAATTGAGCCAATAAGAGATGTAGAAGATCAGGAGTGGTTTAAAAGCTTAAATGACAAGTGGAAGGTAACACTATATTTTGTATCTTTCTTTACCTTCGAGCTTGTCTCTCAAGATTGGTCTTATGTTTGTTTTATGACAAAAACATTATTTTTTTGAACTTATTTCATCTTAAATTTGATGTTTCTGCATACTTCATTGAACATGTATGAAATATGAATATCTTTATTTTAAAAGCCATATAGGTGCAAACCAAGACGACGTACTTGTCTGAATACTTTGTGTACACTTGGTAATGTGACATATTTTTAGTATGCTTATTTTTGTCTGCATACTTCTATGCTTGTGCTAAACTGACAGAATTTGTATCACAGTAGATTATTTATGAGTTTCTTTCATAGCAGGGAGAGCACCTATATACCTTATTTTGAGAAAGAGACTGTAGGGGTACGTGTAAAATGTAGTTATCCCAAAATAAAGGGGAGTTATGAAACTGTAGGAAAAAAGGATGCAAAACACTACCACAGAGGATCGTTGTTGGGAATGAAGTTAAATGGGAATGTGGGGAAAGAAAATGGAAGTTTGGACAGTAAGTTTTGCCAGGGCCTAGTCTTGTGACAGTTGTTACCCTCGCTACTTTTGTGGTTATTCCTCTGTTTTCTGTTGCTCGTCCTTTCAGCCAACTGTTCCTTTCTTCAATTTGAATTCCATAAAATTCTGTGGCCTTTCGATCTTATAATAATATGTTTCTTCTATTTAATGATCTAACAGGGTGGAGTGAAAGATCTTGACCAAAAAATTGTAACTCTAGACTCTAAAAGGGGGACAAGGCTTTGTTATTGCTATGGCATTTTTTTTTTATTTCATTTTTTTAAAAATAAAAAAAAAATATTTGGGGCAAAAGGTAGAAGCCTGAATGTGAAATAGGGTTAATAGAAAACATTTGATGTTCTTAGAAAGTATAAAATGGATAAGCTATCACAAATAAAAGTTGTGAAACGGAGTACGGGTAGTCTTGGACAGAGAAGTATCACTATTATTTGTAGTGCTATACATATTGACACACCTATTTGTTCTGAACCTCAGTAGACTAGCCATTGTATTTTGTGATAGCTACCTGGATATTTTGCAAAATGAGCTCTTATGCGGTGCAGAGACATCACTACACTGATTTTATAATAAACATAAATATATCACCTCAACTCATTACTTGTCCTTTTTGGAATGTATCTTAGATGGTCATGATAGTAAGAACCTGGTCTATATCCTTGATTCATGTTGATTATCCCTGAGGTTAATTCTACCTACACAATATTTGTTGGTTACTATTCTGTTGGAGTGTATCTTTGTAGTCATCAAGTGTATTATATATCTTCTTGATTTTTAATGCATTTGCCTAGGTTTATAGCATATACAATGTTAAGTCAGTTGTTTTCCTTTTGGGTTGTAACTTGATAGCATACGTTACACTATCTAACAAAGTTCCAGGTATACCTACGCAGGAACTCTGAGGGAGAAATAGATCCTAAAGGTGATATATGGGCTGCTCCATATCGATGGGGCTGCATGGTAATAGCATACAAGACAAATAAATTTCAAGAGCATAACTTGGCTCCTGTAGAGGTAGGTTGTTTTTAGTGGACAATGTGAAATCCTTGTAGAGTGTTATGTGAGTATATCAACTGAAATTGCAGGACTGGGTGGATCTTTGGCGTCCTGATCTAGCCGGAAGGATTTCAATGGTTGATTCTCCTAGAGAAGTTGTTGGTGCAGTTTTGAAGTATATGGGAACTTCCTATAATACAGTTGACATCAATGCTGAAGTCAAGGGTGGGAGAGACGCTGTTAAACATAATTTGGCTTTGCTCGCAAAACAGGTATTGTTACTGGCTGATCTCTCTACTGATGCTGTTGTTTTCTTATTGGAACACTGGTGGAAAGCTTTACAAAACAATACATGACACAGAATACTTTTCTTTTTTCTTTTCCAAACAATAATTTAAGTTTCTATCCTTTTTATATATTTCTGTAGGTTCGACTGTTTGATAGTTCAAACTATCTAAAAGCTTTTGGAGTTGGAGACGTGTGGGTAGCTGTTGGATGGAGTAGTGATATTATTCCTGCTGCTAAACGCCTGTCTAATGTTTCTGTTGTTGTTCCAAAGTCTGGAGCGAGCTTATGGGCAGATCTTTGGGTATTTCTCTTACTGTGTCTTGCATTTTAGGTTTCGTATCTGATAGATTAATGGTTTTAAGAAATTATGTGGAATGGGAAACTGGTAGTGGCACCCTCGCAGTACTTCGGAAGGAAATTGTTGACCGTGGAATGGGGATTCAGATATATACCTATTCAATGGCACTGTTGACAAGAATTTAATTTGTTTTCCCAGGCAATTCCGGCTGCATCTAGAATTGAAACAAATCGGATTGGTGGACGTGTGAGGGGACCATCACCATTAATCCATCAGTGGATTGAGTTTTGTCTGCAATCTGCAAGAGCTCTTCCCTTCAAGCAAGAGGTGATCCCAGGTGCCTCACCCTCACATCTTCAAGGTCATTCGGCCAATGTGCCGGTCGAGTTAACCAATGGTAGACCAAAGCTGAAGGGTAACCTAGTTGATGGAGCACCTCCACCAGACATCTTAGAAAGGTGTGAGTTTCTAGAGCCATTATCTAATTCGACATTGTCAGATTACCATTGGTTGATTACCTCCATCCAGGAACCTAGCCATGGATTGATACACAAAATCTATCATAATATCATATCACTGGCTAAATTTTCTGGACGGTTTAATTCAAAACTTACTTGAATGATGTTACTGAGCTGTGTAATACTTGTCAAGGATCCGTGCTGATAATTTGAATGACCACAAACTTGAAAAAATTTACTGATTACAAACACTGCCGGAGCTACATGGGAGCAGTGCTGATGCTGCTCTCCACATTGTTCATAAGCAACGGTTTTTGTGTAAAATTCACGTACAAGTACATAAAGTTTATTCATTTTTTAAAACTTAAGTTGTCTTTTTTAAGGGAATTGTTAGCACTAAGCAACTGTTGTACTTGAGTGGGCACGACCTTAATATTATAATAACTTATGTATTGAAATAAATAAATAAATATTATCATAATTTCGGAATGATTTTAGACAAATCTGGTCTCTTAAATAAAAAGGTGAATGGATTTAATGCCTTAAAAATAGAAACATATTTATTATATTTAATTGTGAATTCTGTTATTATATCTCTTCTACTTCCTTTACATGATAAGTATTGGATATTATTTATAATTTAAGGACATTAAATGTGCTTATTTTTATTAAATAAGGTTGTATAAAGATTATTACTGTTTTTCATGTTTGAATTTCTTATTGTTTACATTTAATTGTCGTTTTTTAAGTTAAAAGTAAGATTATTTGCTCTTTTTGTTAATTATATTTATTCTATTCACCTAATTTTAATTAATATACTTATATACCTATAGTTTAATATAACTACGAAAAAGATAAAAAAAAAGTGTATAACTATTTTATGAGGATCATTGTTTTTTTACTTATTTTTTGTACATTAAAATTTAAAAATACATAAAAAATAATGGAAGAAGTATGATATAACAATAAGTAAATACTTTTATTATAGAACTCAATTCTAAGAAAACAACAAATCTTATATTCTTCCATCTTTTATAATAATGACTAACTTCGATCTGTTTTATTTTATATTTTTTAATTAATGAAATAAGGAGATTAATTCTGATTTCCAACCCATTTTGTTAAGAAGCAAATTTTATGTGCATTTCGCATACGTGATTTTTCAAAGGTTACGTGTTCTCAGTCCATGTAAAATTTGTAAGTTTTAAAAACTTCTTTGTTTTTTATCTCTGTAAAATGTAAAATCACTTTTTTAAATTCTTTTAAAGTATGTAAATTTTTTATTTTAATCCCTTTAAATACTTTTTCCGATTTTCATCTCTTTATAATTTTTAATCATTACTTTTAGTTCATAATATCTATTTTTAGATAAATAAATAATATTTATCTTTTTGTATATGAATAGTTGCTTTTAGGTGATACATCTTGGCATTGTATTAGTATTAGTCATTTGAAATTATAATTTAATTTCTGTTTAACACAGACATAGTAAACAAATACCATATAAACAGTACAGTTAAAAAATAATTTTTTATTTTATTTTACAGGAATTAGAAACAAATAAAAAATTAAATTTGTTTATTGTACACAAATTAAAATTCTCTCGTAGATTAAAATCATATTTAAGTTTTTTTAAAGACTACTTATGTAAGAAATACTTGTTTTAAGTTTAACCAAAAAATACGCTTCCTTTAACTAAAAATATACTTTCAATAAATATTTCTGTAGTTATATCAAGTTGAAATACTTAAATAAAAATGTTTATTGCTAAACATGATTACTAGAATTAAAGAATATTACTTAACTTTTTAACTAGTGTTAAAATAATTAATTTTGTTGCTTATATTCCAAAAATATTTCAACTGTCACTATCCACGACTGTCTCATTTAAATAAATTCTTACACCCAAAACCCTTAAACCTAATCCTAAACAAACATTTAATAGATTAAATTCTACGACTTGGCCACCAACATCAAAATCGCCCATTCTTTCAATCCATTTATAACATAAATGATTTAGAAGATTTCTACTTATCTTGATCGAATCATTTAACATGATCAACCACCAAAAAGGAGTGTATACAATATACTCCTTCTGTTGCCACTTAATCTATTATTGACAACACCATAAACTTCACTTTGTAGCAATGACGAAATAACATCTAATGACGAAATAACATCTATAAAATAAACAAACAAGTAAACATCATTCATTAAAATTGAAGAAAGATCAATACATCAATCCAAATTAACACACATTCTTCTCCTCAGTGCAATCAACATATCCATCAAGTTTGTTGTCCATTTTGTACTCCTACACGACCATACATATCAAACAAACCACCCGCATCATACAAAATCACATGTAAAGGCAACAATACATTAAGCCCACAATAACCTTTACACATACCAGACAACCACCAAAAGTTAAGCAAACACAAAGAAAAAATGTTCATTAACCAAGCATATCATACAAACAACACACATCACCAACAACCACATGGAAAGCCAACAATACATTGACCACATATCAATAAATTTTACACACACACACGCCAAAGAAATTAAACTCCCCAAATGAGTCAAACTTTTAAAATTAAATTAAATCATTCTCCACCCATTCCAATCCATTATACCACCGAAATATGTAACCTTTGGGTTAAATAAATGAAATGCTGCAACCTTTATGTTCAATGTCATGAAAAACAAACTTAAGCTTGTTCAACTTTCGGCTACTCTATACATTTTCGAACAAAATAAGGGTTTTGGAGGGAGGAACACCTTTCGACGAATACGCAAGGGGGTAAGAGGTGTAATGGGCTCACAGAAGGGTTCAATGATACGGTGGGCACAATGAAATGGTTGTCTTCGACGACTTCCGGTACCTACTGTCTCCGATAACCCACCCACACGGTTACAATGCATCGAACTTTCCACCACTAGTCTGCAGTGCTTCACTTTTCTCACTCTCTCGCTCTCTGCAATGGTTGTTCCTCTCTTACACTCGTTCTCTCTCTATCTTTGTCTCTACCACTGCTCGAAACTCTCTTTGTATTTCGCTCTCTCTCTCTCTCTCTCTCTCTCACACACACACACACTTTGTGCCCCGCACTACTCCAAACGTTTACTGTCTTTCGCTCTCTCTGTCTCGTGTTACTCGAGGGAGAAGTTAGAAACATTTGGTTTTCTCTCTCTTTCACTTCTCTGTTTTGCCCTTTCTCTCTCTAACTAAGTTCTCTCTTTCAGTTTGCAAATAAATCAAGCCCGCACGTGTAACTGTTGCCGTATTAAACCATTTTGTAATAAAAATTTTAAAACTGTTGCCGTATTAAACCATTTTGTAATAAAAATTTTAAAAGTCAGTTGTCACAAGATTTGTGAAAATCATGTAAAAAAGTGTTGTCCAAATATCCTTTTCGAAATTCTTATTATTCATCTTTAAAAATCAGAAGTCGTCGTGTTCGGTCTATTCAATCTTTTTCTTTTCCTATGTAATCACTATTTCTCTCAAGAAATAGAACAATTTAATGCACCACGATCAATCATATATTTATACATAGTATTATTTATGTATGATGAAAAAAAAAAATATGATGAAGAAAGTAAATACAATGTAAAACATTTACTTCAACTGTAAAGACAAAGAAACACGAAACAAGAACAATTCCTCGTGTTCACCGTTACCATTCATAAAACAAAAGGATTGTATAAGCCATTGTTATTTCTTAGGCCGGCTTTTTATTTTATAATATTTATTCTCTGATCACAGAAGCTTTTCCACATACATTTGACCGAAAAAGAAAAATCTGCATAAATTAAAATCAGTTTATTTACGTGCTAATTAAAAATATAAATTCAGAGAACTTAGCCTATAAGCAAGCATTTATTCATGGAAAAACTAACTTCTTTTTATTCCTTACATTTTTTTTTTCTCTCATT
>Ga0099823_1000519_pt1 | contig 26178 bp, 28 predicted proteins | sample CowpearedBW_FD_76831 | JGI IMG/M metagenome (GOLD analysis project Ga0099823, IMG submission 76831) | Root nodule microbial communities of legume samples collected from California, USA - Cow pea red BW | ecosystem: Host-associated > Plants > Roots > Nodule | place: USA: California | collected...
GCGCGCGCGCCCATCACCACGTGATCGACGCCGGTCTTGCCGGCGAACTCCACCAGCGCGTCGGCGGCGTCGGGCGCCTCCAGCACGTGGAAGGTCAGCCGGCCATCCTCGAGCGCGAGTTCGCGCGTCATCGGATGGGCCCAGTTCTTCAGCGCGATCAGCTGCTGCACGTGATGGCTGCGGCCCTGCGCGTCGGTGAGTTCGTCCATGCCGATGCGGTTGGTCTTCATCACGCCGACGCAGGCCAGGCGCGCGCCGGGCTCGGTCTGCATCAGGCGCCGCACGACCTCGCGCAGTTCCTCGAGCAGGGCCGGCGTGGCGCCCTGCACGTCGACGGCGGCCATGATCACCGGGCTGCGCGCGAGCTGCGCGCCCACGGAGGCCGGCGCGTCCGGTTCCTCGCCCAGCGCCAGGAACCAGCGCTTGAAGCGCCGCACCAGGCCGCTGCGCTGCAGCTTGTGCGCGCGGGCCGTCAGCGGCACCGCGTCGGGCCGCTGCAGGTCCAGCGCGAGCTGGGCAGCGCTCTGGTAGCGGCGCTCGGCGCGCACCTCCAGGCAGTGCAGCACGATCTCCTGGAACCAGGGCGGCAGCTCGGGCCGGATCGCGCGCGGCGGGATCGGCTCGACGTAGAGACGCCGCCGCAGTTGCCGCACCGACACCGGCTGCCCGAACGGGCGCTCGCCCGTGGACAGGTGGTAGAGCATCACGCCCAGCGCGAACAGGTCGCTGCGCGGGTCGTTGCGGACGAACTGGACCTGCTCGGGCGACATGTAGGGGCCGGTGCCCATCGGCAGCGAGAACTCCTCCTCCAGCAGGTCGGGCAGGAAGTCGTGGCGCGACAGGCCGAAGTCCACCAGCACCACGCTGCCGTCGGGGCGCAGCAGGATGTTGCTGGGCTTGATGTCCAGGTGCACGAGGTGCTGGCGGTGCAGGTCGGTCAGCGCGTGCGCGACCTGGATGCCGATCTCCACGACCTCCACCAGCGGCAGCGGCGCCTGGTCCAGGCGCGGGCGCAGGCTGTCGCCCTCGATGCGCTCCATCACGATGTAGGCCTGACGGCGCCAGTCGCCGCGCGCGACGAAACGCGGCACGTGCGGCCCCTTGAGCGCCGGCATCAGCATCTGCTCGACCTCGAAGCCGACGATGGTGGCCGGGTCCTCGCCGCCCTTGATGCGGGGGACCTTCATGATCAGCGGGAAGTCCTCGCCGGGGACCGGCGTCTCGCGCCGCACCTGCCAGAGGTTGGCCATGCCGCCCTGGTGCAGCCGTGCCTCGAGCACGAAGCCGTCCAGCACCTGGCCGGGCTGCAGCGGCGCGGTGATCGGGGTCGGGGAGGGCGTGGCGGAGGCTGGGGCGGCGTCGTTCATCGATTCAGCGGCCGGCGACGAGGCGGTGCGCCAGGCGGTCCGCCAGTCCGGCGGGCAGCCCCGGGGCGGCACGCAGCCCGGCGGCGGCGGCCTCGACATCGTAGGGGACGCGCTGGAAGGTCAGTTCCTCGCTGTCGTGGTCGAACAGCGCGTAGGCCGCGGCCGGGTTGCCGTCGCGCGGCTGGCCGCAGGCGCCCGGGATGACCAGCCACTGCCGGTTGGGCAGCAGCGGGATCGGTACGCCGGGCTGCGGCTTGAAGTCGCCCGCCTTGCCGGTGCCCGACAGGTGATAGAGCATCGGTTCGTGCATGTGGCCGCAGAAGGTGTAGCGGCACTCGGTCGCGTGCAGGCTGCGCATCGCCTCCAGCCGCCCTTGCACGTAGGCGAAGCCGGCCGGGTCGAAGGCGTTGGCGTGGACGTAGAGGCAGTCGTCCTCTTCCTCGGACATCGGCAGCGACGACAGGAAGGCGAGCTGGTCGTCGCTCAGGCGCGAACGGGTCCAGGCGATGGCGGCGCGGGCGTCCTCGTTCATCGTCGGGCGCGGGCCCTGGGTGACGCCCAGGTCATGGTTGCCGGCGACCGCGATCGCGCCGTCAGCCCGCAGCGCCCGCACCTGGTCGACCACCCAGCCCGGGTCGCTGCCGTAGCCGACGTAGTCCCCCAGCAGCGCGAAGTGCGCGACGCCTTGCTGCCGGGCATGGCCGAGGACGGCCTCGAAGGCCTGCCGGTTGGCGTGCAGGTCGGAGATCAGAGCGGTTTTCATGTGATCGGCAAGCATGCCACGGGTGGCTGACGCCAGGCTTCGTGGGAATACGAAGGCAATGGGCGGACGGCGGAGGGCGGGAGATGTGATGGCGGCGCGATGACTTGGCTCATTGGAGCGTAATCCCATTCAGGGGACTCCCCCGAACCGGAGGGGCGATCCCCCTTTGGATGGGCGATGAATGGCGGCGGGCGCGGGTTTCACGCGTTGTGGCCAGGGTTGCCTTTGCTAATCTGGCCGGCGACAGGGGCGCGGATGACGGCGGGCGAAGCCCGCTGCCGTGGCGGTCCTGCGCACGGGAGCACATCAGATGACGACCTTGGAACGCGGGTGGAAGGGCCGGCGCGTGCGCTGGCGGGCGGGCTGTTGCCTGGCCGTGGCGGCGCTGGCGGCAGCGGCGGCGCGGGCGGAGTGCTCGCGGCCGATCCGGGTGCCGGTGGCGCCGATCGGGATGAGCGTCGTCGTCTCGGGCGGAGAGGTCAGCGGTGTGTATCCGGACGTGCTGCGCCGGGTGTCGGCGGAGACGGGTTGCCAGTTCGAGTTCGTGGTCGTGCCCCGCGCGCGCGTGGAGGCGATGTTCGCCAGCGGCGGCGGGGATCTGCTGGCGCCCGCGACGCGCACGCCGCAGCGCGACCCGCATGGGGAGTTCGTGCCGCTGATGAAGGCGCGGGCGATGCTGATCTCGCTGGGCGGGGACCGCGAGCCGGTGGAGAGCCTGGCCGAGCTGGCCGAGCGCCGCGAGCTGCGCGTGGCGGTGGTGCGCGGCTTCGACTACGGCGAGCCGTATCAGCAACTGCTCAGGCAGCTGAAGGCGCAGCGCCGGCTGGTGGTGGAGGCCGACCCGGCGGCGGTGGTGCGCGCGCTGGATCGCAACCTGGCGGACGTGACGCTGATGGCGCCGTCGATCCTGGCCGGGACGCTGCTGCAGGACTCGAAGACGCGGCCGCTGCTGGATCGGCTGCGGCTGGAGGCGCTCGTGGAGCTGGGCTGGACTGACAGCGGGATCTATCTGTCGCGGCAGCTACCGGCCAGGGATCGCGAAGTGCTGGGCGATGCGATCGAGCGCAACACGCGCTCCGGCGCCGTGTGGAAAGCCGTGCAGAAGCATTACCCGGCCGGCTCGTATGAAGAAGGGCTGAAGGCGATCGCAGGGGGGAAGTAGCGCTGGCATCGCGCACGAAAAAAGGCCCGCATCGAGCGGGCCTTGTCGTCTCAAGCGCGGGGCAGGGCGCTCAGCCGATGCGCCCCAGCAGCAGGTACTCCATCAACGCCTTCTGCACGTGCATGCGGTTCTCGGCCTCGTCCCAGACCACCGACTGCGGTCCGTCGATCACGTCGGCGGTGACCTCCTCGCCGCGGTGCGCCGGCAGGCAGTGCATGAACAGCGCATCGGGCTTGGCCACCGACATCATGGCCGCGTCGACGCACCAGTCCGCGAATGCCGCGCGACGCGCCTCGTTCTCGGCCTCGTAGCCCATGCTGGTCCAGACGTCCGTCGTCACCAGGTCCGCACCGCGGCAGGCCTCCTTCGGATCCTTGAAGACCTTGTAGCAGCCGGTGTCCTTCACGCCGGCGACCGCCGGGTCGATCTCGTAGCCGCTCGGCGTGCTGACGTGCACCGTGAAGCCCAGGATCTCCGCCGCCTGCAACCAGGTGTTGGCCATGTTGTTGCCATCACCGACCCAGGCCACCACGCGCCCCTTCAGACAGTCCATGTCGATCGCGCCGCGCCGGTCCATGCCGCGCTGCTCGATGAAGGTGAACAGGTCCGCCAGGATCTGGCAGGGGTGGTACTCGTTGGTCAACCCGTTGATCACCGGCACCCGCGAGTGCGCCGCGAAGCGCTCCAGCTTGGTCTGCTCGTAGGTGCGGATCATCACGATGTCCACCATGCGGCTGATCACGCGCGCGCTGTCCTCGATCGGCTCGGCCCGGCCCAGCTGGCTGTCGCCGGTGGTCAGGTGCACCACCGAGCCGCCCATCTGGTACATGCCCGCCTCGAAGCTCACCCGCGTGCGCGTCGACGCCTTCTCGAAGATCATCGCCAGCGTGCGGTCCTGCAGCGGCTGGTACTTCTCGTAGTTCTTGAAGCGCCGCTTGATGATCGACGCCCGCTCGAACAGATGGGCGTACTCCTCGGCGCGCAGGTCCTTGAACTGCAGATAGTGACGCATCAGCGAGTTCCCCGGCTTCATGGCGCGGACGCCGGTTGCGCCAGGAAGGCCTTCACCAGCGGCACCAGGCGCGCGGCGATCTCGGCGGCCTCGGCGCTGGTGAGGATCAGCGGCGGGACCAGGCGGATGACCTTGTCGGCCGTCACGCTCAGCAGCAGCCCCGCGTCCATCGCCTGCGTCAGCAGCACGCCGCACGGACGGTCCAGCTCAATGCCCAGCATCAGGCCCTGGCCGCGCACCTCCACGACACCGGCCACGCCGGCCAGGCCGTGCTCGATCGCCGCCTTCAACTCGGCGCCGACGGTCGCCGCATTGGCCAGCAGGCCGTCCTCTTCCATCACGGCCAGCGTCTCGACGCCCGCGCGCATCGCGAGCGGGTTGCCGCCGAAGGTGGTGCCATGGTTGCCCGGTCCGAAGACCTTGGCGGCCCGGTCGCCGCACACCACCGCGCCGATCGGCACGCCCGAGCCCAGGCCCTTGGCCAGCGGCATCACGTCCGGCACGATGCCGGCCCACTGGTGCGCGAACCACTTGCCGGTGCGGCCGATGCCGCATTGCACCTCGTCCAGCATCAGCAGCAGGTCGTGCTCGTCGCACAGCTTGCGCAGGTCCTTCAGGAAGTCGATGCGCGCCGGATTGATGCCGCCCTCGCCCTGGATGGTCTCCAGGAAGATGGCCGTCACGCCCGGATGCTCGGCGATCGCCTTGCGCAGCGCGCCGATGTCGTTCAGCGGGACGCGGACGAAGCCCGGCACCAGCGGACCGAAGCCGGCCTGCACCTTCGGGTTGCCGGTGGCCGACAGCGTCGCGATCGAGCGGCCGTGGAAGGCCTTCTCGAAGACGATCACCTCGGGGTTGTCGTTGCCGCGGTCATGGCCGAACTTGCGGGCGATCTTCAGCGCCGCCTCGTTCGCCTCCAGGCCGGAATTGCAGAAGAACACGTTGGTCAGGCCCGACAGCGCGCAAAGCCTGGCCGCCAGCGTCTCCTGCAGCGGGACGTGGTAGTAGTTGCTGGTGTGGATCAGCTTGCCCACCTGGTCCCGCAGCGCCGCCACCAGCCTCGGATGGTTGTGTCCGAGCGTGTTGACGGCGATCCCGCCCAGGCCGTCCAGGTATCGTCGGCCGGCCGTGTCCCACACCCAGGCGCCTTCGCCGTGCGACAGGGCGATCGGCAGGCGGCCGTAGGTTTGCATCACATGGGGTTCGGTCGGGGCGGCGAACGAGGAGTCCGGGGCGTTCATCAAGTCTCCAAAGTGGGAGGGTGGAGGAAAGGAGCGATCGATTCTACGGGTCGACCCTGGCGGGCGAAGAGATTCCTCCTGGACAGCCAGCGCAGCCACGCTGACCAGCGGGCGAGCAGAAGTCCACGCGTGCTGCGCCGCAACACATCCGAGGCACAATATCGGTTTTGCCTGCCGCGGTTGACCTTCGTCAAATGGAGTGTCGCGTCCGCTGCAGCCGGGACGCAGACCGAGTAGCCAATGACTGAGCAGCCCAAGCCGCGAGAAGTGTTCATCCAGGGAATCACCACGGATGGTCGCACCTTCCGCCCGAGCGACTGGGCCGAACGTCTTGCCGGCGCCATGTCCTGCTTCCGTCCCGGCGGCACCCGCAGCGGCCGCGACGCCTACCTCGGCTACTCCCCCTACTGCGTGCCGCGCGTGGTCAACGGGGTCAAGTGCGTCATCGTCAACGAGGCGCTGAAGTCCGTCGAGCCGATGGCCTGGGACTTCGTCATGAACTTCGCCCGCGACAACAAGCTGCAGGTCGTCGATGCCTGCCTGCTGCCCGACGGGCGCGAATCGGGCAAGGCCTGAACCCTTGACAGCTTGAGCCGGCTGGCCCGATCGGGCCATCGCGCGGAATCGCCGCAGCGCCTACGCTGCGAGGTTCGCTGCGACATCCCGACCAGGCCGCCGACATGGCAGTCTCCACCGCCGATGCGGCCCCGCGGGCCGCCGCCGTCCTGCCGGAATTGCAGGAACTGCTGCGCCTGATCGACCAGGGCGGGCCGACGGTCCGCGCGCGCGAGCTCGCGACCGTGTCCACCGCGCGCGGTGAGCTGCCGGTGATCGGCGTGACGCTGGGCAACCCCGATCCCTGCGTTCCGGCGCTGGCCTTCATCGGCGGCGTCCACGGGCTGGAGCGCATTGGCGCGCAGGTGGTGCTGGCCTACCTCGGCAGTCTGGTGCGGCGCCTGCGTTGGGACCTGAGCCTGCATCAGCAGCTGGAATCGCTGCGGCTGGTGTTCCTCCCCGTCGTCAATCCGGGCGGCGTGCTGGCCGGCTCCCGCGCCAATCCGCAGGGCGTGGACCTGATGCGCAACGCCCCGCAGGACGCCGAGCACGGCGTGCCGTTCCTGATCGGCGGACACCGGCTGACGCGGCGGCTGCCGTATTTCCGGGGCGCGTCCGGCGCGCCGATGCAGGCCGAGAGCGACGCGCTGTGCCGCTTCGTCCGGGAGGAACTGCTGGGGCGGCCGGTCTCGGTCTCGATCGACTTCCACAGCGGTTTCGGCCTGCGCGACCGGATCTGGTTCCCGTATGCACGCAGCCGCAGGCCGATGCGGCATCTTGCGGAAGTCCATGCGCTGTGCGAGGTGCTCGATCAATGTCTCTGGCCGCATCCCTATGTGATGGAGCCGCAGAGCCGGCATTACCTGACCCATGGCGATCTCTGGGACCACCTCTACGACGAGTCGCTGACCCTCGATCGAGGGATCTTCCTGCCGATGACGCTCGAAATGGGGTCATGGCTGTGGGTCAAGAAAAATCCTCGGCAGCTACTCTCCCGGCACGGCATGTTCAACCCGCTGATCGAACATCGACAGCAGCGCGTGTTGCGACGGCACATGGCTTGGATGGACTTCATGACTCGCGCGACGCAGAGCGCATTCCGGTGGTTGCCGGGGCCGGACATACGAATCGATCACGGGGAGCAGGCGTTGATCCGCTGGTATCGGAGGAGTTTCCGATGAGCGAGCACACCTGGGTGCTGTTGCGGGGCCTGACCCGCGAGAGCGCCCATTGGGGCGATTTCCCCGCGCGTCTGCAGCGGGCGCTGCTGGTGCAGCAGCCGGGCGCCCGGCTGGAGTTGCTCGATCTGCCGGGCAACGGGGACAAGCATCGGCAGAGCAGCCCGACGCACGTCGACGCGATGATGGAGGACTGCCGCGCCGAACTGGCCCGGCGCGGCGTGCCGCCGCCGTATCAGGTGCTGGCGATGTCGCTGGGCGCGATGGTCGCGAGCGAGTGGGCGGCGCGCCATCCGCGCGAGCTTGATGGCGTCGTGCTGATCAACACCAGCCTGAGGCCGTTCAGCGCGTTCTTCCGCCGCTTGCGGCCCTCCAACTACTGGACCCTGCTGATGCTGAGCCTGACGCGCCTGAGCCTGCGCCGGCGCGAGGCCAAGGTGCTGCAGCTGACGACCCGTCTGCAGCGGGAGCCGGATCGGGTGATTGATCAGTGGGTGTCGATTCAGCGCTGTCGTCCGGTGCGCCGGCGCAATGCGCTGCGCCAGTTGCTGGCGGCTGCGCGCTATCGCGCCAGCCTGGCCAAGCCCGAGCCGCCGATGCTGCTGCTCTGCAGCCAGGGGGACACGCTGGTCGACTGGCGTTGCTCGCAGGCCATCAGCCGCGCCTGGGGCGCGCCGCTGCGGCTGCACAAGCATGCGGGGCATGACCTGCCCCTGGACGATGGTGACTGGGTCGCGCGCAATGTTGTGGATTGGCTCCACGTGCGCGAGGTGGTGGGCCAGATCACCACGCCGATGCCGCTCTGATTCTGACGTGCCGACGACCGCGGCTTCGAGCGGCTTCGGGTTGGGATGCAGAGCTAGGCGCGGACCGGAGCCATAGCAGCGCTATGGCGAGGATCCGCAACGACGCTATGCGCCCAACCCGAAGTCGCTCGGAGCTGCGGGAATGAAAAAGCCCGCCGGGTGGCGGGCTTTTCATGCACCAGAGCTGGATTTGGCTATCAGGCGGCCAGCGCCTTGATCTTGGCGGACAGGCGGCTCTTGTGACGAGCTGCCTTGTTCTTGTGGAAGATGCCCTTGTCGGCGACGGAGTCGATGACGGGCTGAGCGGTCTTGAACAGGTCGGCGGCCTTGGCCTTGTCACCCGTGACGATCGCCTTTTGCACGTTCTTGATGACCGTGCGGAACTTCGAACGCAGCGCCGAGTTGGCGGCGTTCAGCTTGACGTCTTGACGTGCGCGCTTGCGGCCCGAGGCCAGACGCACGGTTTTCTTCTTGGCTTTGGAAGAGCTTGCCATTGTCTTATGGGTCCAGTTGGTGCAAAGACGGCGAGTATAGCAGCCAGGAATTGAAAAACCAAATCGGAGGGATTGCGGCGCGCCCGGACACCCATAATGCGCGGTCGCCCGCCGGGCGTCCCCGACTGTCCGCTGAATGAATCTGCTGCGCACTGCCTCCCTGGTTTCGGTCTTCACGCTGTTGTCCCGCATCACGGGGCTGGTCCGCGAACAGATGGTGGCGGGGCTGTTCGGCGCGAACGCGATGACCGACGCCTACAACGTGGCGTTCCGCATCCCCAACATGCTGCGGCGGCTGTTCGCCGAGGGCGCGTTCTCCCAGGCCTTCGTGCCCGCGCTGGCCGCGGCGCGGGCGCGCGATGGCGACGCGGCCACGCGCAGCCTGATCGACGCCGTCGCCACGGTGCTGCTGTGGGCGCTGCTGGCAACCTGCGCGATCGGCGTGATCGGCGCGCCGGCGCTGGTGTGGGGGCTGGGCGCGGGCCTGTCGCCCGATGCCCACGACGCCGCCGTCGTCATGACGCGCTGGATGTTCCCGTACATCGGTTTCATGTCGCTGGTGGCGCTGTCGGCGGGCATCCTCAATACCTGGAAGCGCTTCATCGTGCCGGCCGTCACGCCGGTGCTGCTGAACCTGGCCTCGATCGCCGCCGGCTACGGCCTGGGCCCGTGGCTGGGCCGCCATGGCTACGAGCCCATCTACTCGCTCGCGGTCGGCGTGATGATCGGCGGCGTGCTGCAGTTGGCGGTGCAGGTGCCGGCGCTGCTCAGGCTGGGCCTGATGCCGCGCTTCTCCTTCAGTTGGGGGGGGCTGCGCCGCGCCATCGCCGACGAAGGCGTGCGCCACGTGCTGCGCAAGATGGGGCCGGCGCTGCTGGGCGTCGGCGTGGCGCAGCTGTCGCTGCTGATCAACACGCAGATCGCGATCTCGGTGGGGGAGGGCGCCGCCTCGTGGCTGACCTACGCGGACCGGCTGATGGAATTCCCCACCGCGCTGCTCGGCGTCGCCCTGGGCGTCGTGCTGACGCCGCAACTCGCGGCCAGCCAGGCCAAGGGCGACACGGCCCACTACTCGGGCCTGCTCGACTGGGGTCTGCGCCTGACGCTGCTGCTGGCGCTGCCCTGCGCGGTCGCGCTGCTGGTCTTCGCCGAGCCGCTGGTGGCGGTGCTCTATCAGCGCGGAGCCTTCCATGCTGCCGACGTCGCCCACACCGCGCGCGCGGTGATGGGTTACGGGCTCGGCCTGATGGGGTTGGTCGCGATCAAGGTGCTGGCGCCCGGCTTCTACGCGCGGCAGGACACGCGCACGCCGGTGCGCATCGCCGTCGGCGTGCTGGTGCTGACGCAGGTCTTCAATGCGATCTTCGTCTTCGGCCTGAAGATCGGCGTCGCCGGGCTCTCGCTGTCGATCGGACTGGGCGCCGTCGTCAACGCCTGGCTGCTGCTGCGCGGGCTGCGCCTGCGCGGCAGCTACACGCCCGAAGCCGGCTGGCCGATGTTCCTCGCGCGCGTCGTCGTGGCGAGCGCCGCGATGGGGGCGCTTCAATGGTGGCTCGCCGGCCACTTCGACTGGGTGGGCGGCCGCGGCGGGGCGTTCGAACTGACGCGGGCCGGCTGGATGGCCTTGAGCCTGGGCGGCTCGGCCTTGCTGTACTTCGGCGTGCTGCTGCTGTCCGGCTTGAACCTGCGCCAGTTCGCGCGCCGGGCCTGAGTTCGCGCCGCGCGATGCCGGTCATCCTGAAAGCGTAGACTCGACGCATGAGTTCGCCCTTGCAGTGGACGGTGCCGTCGGCGCTGGACTATTTCTCGACGCTGGTTGCCGACGACGACACGCTCAACCTGGCCGAGGCCGCCACCGCGATCGCGCTGGACGACGTGCCCCGGCTGGACGTGCAGCAGGTGATGGCGGAGCTGGACCGCCTCGGCGAGCGGCTGCGGCTGCGCCTGCCGGCCGACGCGCCGCCCAGCCACCGGCTGCGCATGCTCAACCAGTACTTCCACGGCGAGCTCGGCTTCGCGGGTAACGTCAACGACTACTACGCCGTCGGCAACAGCTACATCCATCAGGTGCTGGCCACTCGCCGCGGCATTCCCATCACGCTGGCCATCATCTACATGGAGCTGGCCTCGCACGTGGGGCTGCGGGTGAAGGGCGTCAGCTTTCCGGGCCACTTCCTGATGAAGCTGCGGCTGCCGCAAGGCGAGGTGGTGCTGGACCCGTTCAGCGGGCGATCGCTGGGCCGCGGCGAGCTGGACGAGTTCCTCAGCCCCTGGCGCGAACGCGCCGAGTTGATGCCGCAGGAGCCGATGTCGCTGGATGCCTTCCTCGGCTCGGCGTCGTCGCGCCAGATCCTGGCGCGGATGCTGCGCAACCTGAAGCAGATCCACACCGACCAGCACGATCTGCCGCGGCTGCTGGCCGTGCAGCGCAAGTTGGTGGCGCTGCTGCCGCAGGACCGGCTCGAGCGGGTGGAACTCGAGCAATGCCTGCAGCAGATCCGTGACGCCGGCGGCGGCCCCGCCCCCCTGCATTGAAGGGACGGCACCGGGCGATTCCTCGCCATCCTCCACCCTTCGGGGGCGGGTCGTCCGAAGGGCGCCAGATCGCCCCGCTTAGAATCCCCCACTTCCTGAGGGGCTGGCCCCGGCTCCGCGGCCGTGGAGCTCCCCCTCCATCCAACGCTGAAGTGGTTTGAAGCAGATCCCGCTGTCGCTCGGTCCCGAGCCCGACTACACCTTTGACACGCTCCTCACCGGCGCCAATACCGCGGCCCTCACGCATGTGCTGGGGCTAGGCGGGGGCTCGCCGCCGGTGTTCCTCTGGGGGCCGCCCGGCAGCGGCAAGACGCACCTGCTGCGCGCGCTCGCGCAGCACTGGCAACAGGCCGGCGCGCAGGTGGGCTGGTACGACGCCGACACGCCGCTCCCCTGGGAACTGCCTACCCATCCCAGCCTGCTGCTGCTGGACGACACGCAGCGCTTCGACGCCGGCCAGCAGCACGCGGCCTTCGCGCTGTTCGTCGAGGCCGCGACGCTGGGCCTGGCGGTGGTCTCCACCGGCACCGCGCCGCCCATCGACCTGGCGCTGCGCGAGGACCTGCGCACCCGGCTCGGCTGGGGGCCGACCTTCGCGCTGCAGCCACTGTCGGAAAACGAGGTCCGCGCCGTGCTGCGCCGCGAGGCCGACCGCCGCGGCATCGCGCTGGCCGACGATGTGATCGACTACCTGCTCAACCGCTACGCCCGCGACCTCAAGCACCTGATGACGCTGCTGGACGGGCTGGACGAGTTCGCGCTCGCCAGCAAGCGCGCCGTCACGGTGCCGCTGCTGCGCCAGATGCTCGCCGACCAGGGGGCGCTCGCCTAGGCGCGCCACCGGTTGCAACGATTTCAAGCTTTTTCAAGGACGCTCGACGTGGACCTGACCCTGTTCGACCTCGACGGCACGCTGATCCCGCAGGACTCCGACCATGCCTTCGGCGGCTACATGGTGGACATCGGCTGGGCCGACGGCGCCGCCTGGGCCGCCCGCAACGACGAGTTCTACGCCCAGTACCAGCGCGGCCAGCTCGACCTGGACGAGTACGTCGAGTTCGCCACCTCCGTGTGGCGCGCCCGCCCGCTGGCCGAAGCCGAGGCCGCCCGCGAGGCCTTCATGGCCCGGATCATCGCGCCGATGTTGCGCGACAATGCGCGCGCGCTGGTGCGGCGCCACCTCGATGCCGGGGACCTGGTGGCCGTCGTGACCGCCACCAATGAATTCGTGACCGCGCCGATCGCCAAGGCCTTCGGCGTCGACCACCTGATCGCGGTGCAGTTGGAGCGCGATGCGGCGGGCGCCTTCACCGGGCGCGTGCGCGGGACCCCGTCCTTCCAGGCGGGCAAGATCGTGCGCGTGAACGAGTGGCTCGCGGACCAGGGCCGGCGCTGGGAGGATTTCGAGCGCGTGCATTTCTACAGCGACTCGATGAACGACCTGCCGCTGCTGGAGCGGGTCAGCCATCCGGTGGCGACCAATCCGACCGCGGCCCTGGAGGCGCTGGCGCGCGAGCGCGGCTGGCCAATCTTGAAGCTCTTCGAATGATTAAAAAACTGATCAACAAGCTGTTGGGCAAGCCCGAGGGGACGGCCACGCCGCTGGGCAAGCGGGTGGAGATCGCCGCCGAGGAGCACCGCATCGACCCGGCCCTGCTCGACGAGCGCGGCGTCAAGGTCGTCAAGGGGCTGTCCGACGCGGGCTTCGAGGCCTACATCGTCGGCGGCGCGGTGCGCGACCTGCTGCTGGGCCGGCGGCCCAAGGATTTCGACGTCGCCACCGATGCCACGCCGGAGCAGGTCAAGAACCAGTTCCGCCGCGCCTTCATCATCGGCCGGCGCTTCCGCATCGTGCACGTCGTCTATGGCCGCGGCCGCGAGCACGAGGTCATCGAGGTCTCGACCTTCCGCGCGCTGCTCAAGGAGGACGACGCCGAGCAGGTGCAGGGCAACGAGAAGACGTCCAAGGGCGCGCTGGAGGGCAAGTCGCACGTCGTCGACGCGTCCGGCCGCGTGCTGCGCGACAACGTCTGGGGCCCGCAGATCGAGGACGCCGCGCGCCGCGACTTCACCGTCAACGCGATGTACTACGACCCGCAGCGCGAGCTGGTGGTCGACTACCACGGCGGCCTGGCCGATGCGCGCAAGAAGGTGCTGCGCATGATCGGCGACCCCGAGACGCGCTACCGCGAGGACCCGGTGCGCATCCTGCGCGCGGTGCGCTTCGCCGCCAAGCTGGGCTTCACGATCGAGCCCAAGACCCGCGCCCCGATCGCGGCGATGGCGCCGCTACTCGCGAACGTGCCGCTGTCGCGGATGTTCGACGAGATGATCAAGCTGCTGCAGACCGGCCATGCGCTGGCCAGCATCGAGGAACTGCGCAAGCAGGGCCTGTCGCGCGGCGTGTTCCCGATCCTGGACGCGGTGCTCGACAAGGAAGGCCGGCTGCCGGAGAACGTGCACGGCAAGTTCGTCCGGCTGGCGCTGGAGGACACCGACAGGCGGGTGGCCGAGGGCCGCTCCGTGGCGCCGAGCTTCATGCTCGCCTGCATGTTGTGGGGTGAGGTCCAGCAGCGCTGGAAGCGCCTGATCGATGGCGGCGAGGGCCCGGTGCCGGCGCTGCAGCAGGCGATCGACCTGGTCTTCGACGCGCGCGTAGGCGACATCTCCGGCCGCGGCAAGCTGGCCGCGGACATGCGCGAGATCTGGATGATGCAGCCGCGCTTCGAGCGCCGCACCGGCAGCGGCCCGCACCGCCTGATCGAGCAGCCGCGCTACCGCGCGGGCTTCGACTTCCTGGCGCTGCGCGCCGAGGCGGGCGAGATCGATCCGGCGCTGGCCGACTGGTGGGAAGACTTCGCGCTGGGCAGCGAGGACGACCGCCGCGCGCTGCTCGACCAGGCGCGCGAGACGCAGCGCCAGGGTGGCCCCCGCAGCAAGCCCAAGGCGGGCGGCGGGCGCGTGCACTCGCTGCCGCGCGGCGCGGTCAGCGGGGAATCGGCGGCGGCGCTGCCGCTGGCTGCGGACCACGCGGAGGTCGACGGCGGCGAAGGCGGGGAGGGCGGGGAGGGCGGCGCGCCCAATCCGGCCAGGAAGCGCCGGCGCCGCCGCAAGCCGAAGGGCGCGGGCGGCGGCGAGTCTTCGGGCGCTCCCGCGGGCGCCGCTTCCGGCGACGAATGATCACGGCCTACGTCGGCCTGGGCGCCAACCTGGGCGACCTGCGGCGCACGCTGGAAGCGGCGCTGGCCGATCTGGCCGATGTTCAGGGGCTCACGCTCGATGCCGTGTCGAGCGCCTGGCGCAGCGCGCCGGTGGACTGCGAAGGCCCCGACTATCTCAATGCGGTCGCGCGCGTGCGCACCGATCTGGCGGCGCTGGCCTTGCTCGACGCGCTCCAGGCCATCGAGCGGCGCCACGGGCGCGAGCGGCCCTACGTCAACGCGCCGCGCACGCTCGACCTCGACCTGCTGCTCCATGGCGACGAGCTCCTCGCGCTCGAACGCCTGACCGTGCCCCATCCGAGGCTGCATCAACGCGCCTTCGTCCTGAAGCCCTTGCTCGAGCTGGATCCGGCGCTGCACGCGCCGGGTCTGGGGGCGCTGGGGGCGCATCTGCCCGCCGTCGCCGCACAGGCGATCGAGCGCGAGGTCGAGCCGTTGCGCCGGCCCCATGGCTCGTTCGGGCCCTAGGCCGCTACACTTGCGGGTTTTCCGTGACGCGGAAATGAACCATTTGTGACGATCCGGCGTGGATCGCACGGCGCGGAGCCCCCCCCATGTTTTTCGGCAAGCTGCTGCCCCGAGAGGGCAATTTTTTTGAACTGTTCAATGAGCACGGCACGCAGATCGTCGAAGGCGCGCGCGCCTTCATGCTCATGATCCAGAACTACAACGACCTGACGCTGCGCGAGAAATACGCCGCCGAGGTCGACAAGGCCGAGCACCACGCCGACCGCATCACCGCCGAGGTGAACCGGCTGCTGCACCGGACCTTCATCACGCCGATCGACCGCGAGCAGATCCACGGCCTGATCAACGCGATGGACGACATCCTGGACCTGCTGCAGGACTCGACCGAGACGATGCAGCTCTACGACGTGCGCTCCATCCCCGAGGAAGTGCTGCGCCTGGGCGAGCTCTCGGCCAAGTGCTGCGAACGCGTCAAGCATGCCGTCTCGCTGCTGCCCAAGCTGAGCGAGCCGCAGACCACCGAGGCCGCCATCAAGGCCTGCGAGGAGATCGACAAGCTCGAGTCCGACGCCGACCGCGTGATGCGTGCCGCGATGTCCAAACTGTTCCGCGAGCAGGAGGACGTGCGCGAGCTGATCAAGCTCAAGGCGATCTACGAGCAGCTCGAGTCGATCTCCGACCGCTGCGAGGACGTCGCCAACCTGATCGAGGGCATCGTCCTCGAGAACTCCTGATCCCGCGGACCGTTAGGAGCTTCTCCCATGGGAACGATGCAGGTGGCCTTCTGGGTCGTGGCCATGCTCGTGGTGCTGGCCGTGCTGTTCGACTTCATGAACGGCTTCCACGACGCGGCCAACTCGATCGCGACGGTCGTCTCGACCGGCGTGCTCAAGCCGCAGCAGGCGGTGCTGTTCGCAGCCTTCTTTAACGTGATCGCGGTGCTGGTCTTCGAGCTGAAGGTGGCGGCGACGATCGGCAAGGGCTCGATCGATCCAGGCATCGTCGACCACCACGTGATCTTCGGCGCGCTGATCGGCGCGATCGCGTGGAACGTGATCACCTGGTTCTACGGCATTCCGTCGAGCTCGTCGCATGCGCTGATCGGCGGCCTGGTCGGCGCGGCGATCGCCAAGGCGGGCACCAAGGGCCTGATCATGAGCGGCATCGGCAAGACCGTGCTGTTCATCTTCGTGTCGCCGCTGCTGGGCTTCCTGCTCGGCTCGCTGCTGATGGTGGCGGTGGCCTGGCTGTTCCGCCGCAGCTCGCCGCTGCGCGTGGACAACTGGTTCCGGCGGCTGCAGCTGGTGTCGGCGGGCCTGTACAGCCTGGGGCACGGCGGCAATGACGCGCAGAAGACGATCGGCCTGATCTGGATGCTGCTGATCGCGTCGGGCTACGCCAGCGCCGGTGAACACGCGCCCCCGACCTGGGTCATCGTGGTCTGTTATCTGGCGATCGGCATGGGCACGATGTTCGGCGGCTGGCGCATCGTCCGCACGATGGGGCAGAAGATCACCAAGCTCAAACCGGTGGGCGGCTTCTGCGCCGAGACCGGCGGCGCCATCACGCTGTTCCTGGCCACCGCGCTCGGCGTGCCGGTGTCGACGACGCACACGATCACTGGCGCCATCGTCGGCGTGGGCTCCACGCAGCGCGCCTCGTCGGTGCGTTGGGGCGTCGCGGGCAACATCGTCTGGGCCTGGATCTTCACGATCCCGGCGTCGGCGTTCATCGGCGGACTGTTCTACTGGATCAGTTTCACGGTGTTCTGATCCTGCCCCACCGGGCCTCGCCAGCGGCGAGACCCGGCGCCGTCATTGGCTGATCTCCCGGGCGGCTTCGACCTGGGATTCGAAGTAGCGCTGCGCGGAGAAGGCGATCGTCGCCATCAGGCAGGCCCCGCCCACCATCAGGCAGGCGATCACACCGAGGATCGGCAGCCAGCCGGTCTTGCGCACGGGCTGGCCCGGGTTGAAGCGCTCGGCCCAGCGCTCGTCGGGCATCAGCCCGTAGACGATGCCGGCCAGCATGCTCTGCGCCAGCATCAGGCCCAGCACGGGGATCAGGAACCAGGCGGTGACGTCGTCCTGGCCCAGCGTGTCCATGCGATGCACGCCGTAGAGCCCCAGCAGCGTGGGCAGCGGATGCAGCCAGCCGAGCCGGTCGCCGAAACCGTGCAGGTAGAAACGATGCGCCCCGAGGCTGCCGAGCGCGAAGCTCAGCCAGGTGGCGACGGCCTTGGACTTGGATTCCGCCGGACCGCCGGCGCTCGGGGCGGCGGCACTCATGCGGAGGGGGTGGTGGCGGGCGCGGCGGTGGCGCCGGTCGGCGAACTGGTGTCGCCCTGTCCCAATTGGCGTTGCATGAGCACGACGTCCAGCCACTTGCCGAACTTCCAGCCGGCGGCCTTCATGACGCCGATGTCCTCGAAGCCCTGTGCGCGATGCACGCCGATCGACCCGAGGTTCTGCGAATCGCCGATCACCGCCACCATCTGGCGCGCGCCGGCGGCCTCGCAGCGCGCGATCAGCTCCGCCAGCAGCAGCCGGCCCACGCCCTGGCCCTGGGCCTGCGGAGAGAGATAGATCGAGTCCTCGACGAAGTAGCGATAGGCCAGGCGGGGGCGGAAATAGTTGGCGTACGCGAAGCCCAGCACCTGTCCGTCACGCTCGGCGACCAGATAGGGCAGGCTGCGGCTGAGGACCTCGGTGCGGCGGCGGGCCATCTCGGCGCGGTCCGGCACGTCGGTCTCGAAGGTGCCGGTGCCGTGCAGCACCGCATGTTCGTAGATCTGCTGGATCGCGGCGATGTCGCCTTCCAGGCTGGGGCGGATCAGGAGAGGGGCGGAACTGCTGGTGGTTGTCGTCATTGGTGGCGGAGGACAAAGCGTCAGGAGCGAGTTTATAATGCCGGGTTTTGGTGCCGACCCTCGGGTGTGGCTGTCAGGCTTCGAAGCTTCCTGATCCGAAGTTTCCGGGGCGATGGACGGACCGGGGGTGTATCTACGGCGCCAGCTTGCGGCTCTTTGTGGGGATTCGTGCGCGACACACGCGCCCCCTGACGGAGACGGCCGATTCAACTCTGCTTGCCCGCTGTGTGTCCCTGTGGTGCGGTGGAACGCCAAAAGACTGAAGGATAGATCATGGTCGTGATTCGACTCTCCCGCGGTGGCTCCAAGAAGCGTCCGTTCTACAACATCGTCGTGACCGACAGCCGCAACCGCCGTGACGGCCGCTTCATCGAGCGCGTCGGCTTCTACAACCCGGTCGCTTCCGGCAACGCCGAAGGCCTGCGCATCGCCCAGGACCGCGTGTCGTACTGGGTTGGCGTCGGCGCCCAGCTGTCGCCTGCCGTCGCCCGCCTGGTCGACGTGGCCAAGAAGGCCGTGGCCCCCGCCGCTGCCGCGGCCGCCTGATTCATCGACGGATTCCCATCGATGAAGCAGACGCCCGATGACGTGATCGAGAGTTCTTCGGCCTTTCCGGAGGACGCCATCGAAGTCGGGCGCGTGCTGGACGCCTGGGGCATCAAGGGCTGGCTGAAGATCCTCAGCCACTCCGCCGATGCCCAGGCGCTTTTTTCTTCCCGCCGCTGGTTTCTCAAGCCCAGCGAGAAGGCCCTGCCGGGCAAGCCGCACGTCGTGCCGCCCGTGCTCAAGATCCTGTCGGTCCGCGATCACGCGGACGGGATCGTCGCCCAGGCCGAGGGCATTGCCGACCGCAACGGCGCCGAGGCACTGAAGGGCGCCCGGATCTTCGTCTCGCGCAGCACCTTCCCGGACGCCGGCGAGGACGAGTACTACTGGGTCGACCTGATCGGCATGTCGGTCATCAACAAGGATGGCAAGACGCTGGGCGAGGTGACCGACCTGATCGACACCGGCCCGCACTGCGTGCTGCGCATCGTCCCCGCCGGCATGAGCGCGCCGGTGAAGCCGGACGAGGAAATCCTCATCCCGTTCGTGAACGCATTCGTCGGCACGGTCGACAAGGCGGCGAAGACCATCGCCGTCGACTGGGACACCGACTACTGAAGCCGCCGGGCCCGCACGCCCATGCGCTTCGACGTCCTCACCCTCTTTCCCGAGCTCTTCGACCCCTTCCTGCGGGTCGGCGTGACGCGCCGCGCGTACGAGAGCAAGCAGGTCGACGTGCGCCTGTGGCAGCTGCGCGACTTCGCCGAGGACAACTACCGCCGTGTCGATGACCGCCCGTTTGGCGGTGGTCCGGGCATGGTGATGCTGGCGGCGCCGCTGGAGCGCGCGCTCGCCGCGGTGAAGGCCGACCGCGCGGTCCAGACGCCGGGCACGCCGGCGGTGATCCACTTCAGCCCGACCGGGCGCAAGCTGGACCAGGCGCTGGTGCAGGAACTCGCGCGAGGCGAGGGCGCCATCCTGCTCTGCGGCCGCTACGAAGGCATCGACCAGCGCGTGCTGGACCGCCACGTGACGATGGAGGTCAGCCTGGGCGACTTCGTGCTTTCCGGCGGCGAACTGCCGGCGCTGGCGATGCTGGATGCGCTGACTCGCCTGCAGGAGGGCGTGCTGAACGACGCCGCCTCGCACCAGCAGGACAGCTTCTCGGACGGCCTGCTCGACTGCCCGCACTTCAGCCGCCCCGAGGTGCTGGAGACACCCGAAGGCCCCTTGCCGGTGCCGCCGGTGCTGCTGTCGGGCCACCACGCGGAAATCGCGCGCTGGCGCCGCGAGCAGTCGCTGGCCTTGACGCTGCGCCGCCGGCCGGAGCTGATCGAGGCCGCGCGGCGCGAGGGCCGGCTCGACAAGAAGGACGAAAAATTCCTGGCGTCGCTGACGGGCTCTGGCGCGCGCAAACCGGGCGGCGTTTGACGATCGCTCCTGCACGTCTATAATCGCCGGTTTTGCCGATCCTCTACCGGGTTGATGGGGCAAGGGCAGCACAGGGCATCGTCGTCAGACATGATCCAAGGGGCTGTTGGTTGAATCCCCACGCGGGCGGCGCTCAAGAAGTCTTCAGAAGGCTTTCGAAAGCGGCCAGTCCTGGAATCGTCCTGATTCACGCCGGCATGATCACCAGGAGATCCTCGTGAATCTGATCCAGACCCTCGAGCAAGAAGAAATTGCTCGCCTGAACAAGACCATCCCCGCTTTCGCCCCCGGCGACACGGTGATCGTGAACGTGAACGTCGTCGAAGGCACCCGCAAGCGCGTGCAGGCTTACGAAGGCGTCGTGATTGCCCGCCGCAATCGCGGTCTGAACTCCAACTTCATCGTCCGCAAGATCTCGAGCGGCGAAGGCGTTGAGCGCACGTTCCAGCTGTACAGCCCGCTGATCGCCTCGATCGAAGTGAAGCGCCGCGGCGACGTCCGCCGCGCCAAGCTGTACTACCTGCGTGAGCGTTCGGGCAAGTCGGCGCGCATCAAGGAAAAGCTGTCCTTCAAGGCCGCCGAATAATCCTCGGCACGCGCCCCCCTCAAAGCCGCTCCAAGGCCCTGCCCGGAGCGGCTTTGTCGTTTCCGGCGTCCAATCGGGGCTTGGCTTCCCGAGCCCCCACGAACAGGTCCGCCGCAGCGGACGCACGCCCCGCATGTCGACGCCTCTCCCCAGCCGTCCCGCCATCCGCGATCCCCGCGTTGTTCCCGTCATCGGCACCGATGCCCACCTGCCCGCCGTCGCGCGTGAGCGCCTGACGCCGGCCTGGCTGCGCGACCGCTTCCTGCATCCGCCGGCGCCGGCGCCGGAGATTCCCGGCGATGGCGGCGTGTTTCCGGGCCGCACGGCGACGCAGGCGGCGGTGCTGGTGCCGCTGGTGCAGCGCGCCGAAGGCCTGCAGGTGCTGCTGACGCAGCGCACCGCGCACCTGCGCGACCATGCCGGGCAGATCAGTTTCCCCGGCGGCCGGGCCGAGCCCGAGGACGGCTCCCCCGAGCGCACCGCGCTGCGCGAGGCCCAGGAGGAGATCGGCCTGGACGAGCGCCATGTCGACCTGATCGGCCAGTTGCCGGTCTACCGCACGGTGACGGCCTACGAGGTCACGCCGGTGGTGGCGCTGATCCGCCCCGGCTTTTCGCTGCGGCTGGATGCGTTCGAGGTGGCGGAGGCCTTCGAGGTCCCGCTCGAATTCCTGATGAACCCCGCGCATCACCAGCGCCACAGCTTCGAGTACGACGTCCCCGGCATGACCGGCGATGACGGCGGCCCGTTGAAGGGCCGGCGGCAGTTCCTGTCGATGCCCTGGACGGGGCCAGGTCTTGCGGTCTCCAACGCCGATCCCGACGTGGGTCTGACGCCCGCCGCGCCCAAGGAGTTCTTCATCTGGGGCGCGACCGCCGCGATGTTGCGCAATCTCTACCGCTTCCTTCAAGGCTGAAGCTCCCCCTGCCGAGGGTGTGGCGGGCCGCTATCATCCCGGGCCATGAACTTCTTCGCGGTCTTGCTGGCGCTGGTGTGCGAGCAGCTCAAGCCTCTGCCGCACGGGAATCCGGTCCACCAAGGCATGATCGCCTGGGTGCGCTGGACCGGGCGCAACTTCGACGCGGGACGGTCGCATCACGCGGCCGTCGTGTGGACGATCACCGTCGTCGGCCCGGCGCTGCTGGTCGGCGCGATCTACGCGCTGGTGCGGCCCTACAGCCTGCTGCTGTCGCTGGCGCTGGACGTGCTGGTGCTCTACCTGACGCTGGGTTTCCGCCAGTTCAGCCATTACTTCACCGACATCCGCGACGCGCTGGAGCGCGGCGACGAGCTCGAAGCCCGCCGTCTGCTGGCCGAGTGGCGTCACCTGGACGCCAGCGAGCTGCCGCGCACCGAGCTGCTGCGCCACGTGCTGGAGCACTCGCTGCTGGCGGCGCACCGGCATGTCTTCGGGGTGTTCTTCTGGTTCGTGCTGTTCTCGACGCTGGGCCTGGGCCCGGCCGGCGCGGTGCTGTACCGGATGGCTGAATTCGCCGGCCGCTACTGGGCCTTCAAGAGCCGCACGCTGGACGCGCCGACGAACGAGCGGCTGATGGAGCTCTCGCGCAAGCTGTTCGGCATGATCGACCACATCCCGGCGCGGCTGACCGCGACGGGCTTCGCGATCGTGGGCAACTTCGAGGAGGCCGTCAGCGCCTGGCGCCGCGACGCGGCGCTCTGGGCGCATGACAACGAGGGCATCATCCTGGCCTCCGCCGCGGGCGCGGTGGGCGTGCAGCTGGGCGGCAGCGCCGCGCCGGGCGTGACGCCGGACCGCAGCAAGACCTTCGAGTCCGGCGGCGACATGGACGCCACCCGCGCCGAAGGCTCCACCGGCGGTGTGCCGCCGCAGCTGGGCCACCTGCAGAGCGTGGTGGGCCTGGTCTGGCGCTCGGTGGTGCTGTGGATGATGCTGCTGGCGCTGCTGACGCTGGCGAACCTCGTCGGCTGAGCGCCTCAGGCGTCGCGCACATCGGCCAGCACTTGCTGGCCGAAGTCGTTTCTGGCGAGGAATTTCAGCACCCGCGCCGCCGTGTCCTCGGCGCTGGCGAGCTGACCCTCGGCCTTGAACGCCGCGAAGCGATCGCGGTCGGGGAACCTGGAAGCGTCGCCGCCGCGCAGCTGCGCCTGCATGTCGGTGTCGATGATGCCCGGCGCCAGCGACACGACGCGCGCGGCGCGCTCGCCCTTGGCGGCCTTGTGCTCCTCGTCGAGCGCCATCGCGCGGCTGAGGTTGTCCATGCCGGCCTTGGCCGCGCAATAGACGGCGCTGCCGGCCATCGCGCGGCGGCCCAGGCCGGAGGAGATGTTCAGCACCTTGCGCTGGGCCGGCCAGCCGCGCGTGGCGTCGAGGAAGGCGGCGCTGAGCAGCAGCGCCGCCTCCAGGCCGACGCGCATCGCCGACGACAGCGTCTCCAGCGCTTCCCCATCGATCGGGCCGGGCGGCGGCACGACGCCGGCGTTGTTGATCAGCGTCGCGGCGGCCCAGTTGCTGGGCTGCGTGCGCAGCCAGTCGGCCAGGTGCTGCGCGATGGTCAGCGGATTCGCGAGATCGGCCTGCCACTGCTGCAGCGCGAGGCCACGCTCGTGAGCGAAGCGCTCGAGCGCCTCGCTGCGGCCGCGGGCGATGCCGACGACGAGATGGCCGGCCTCGAGCGACTGGCGCGCCAGCGCCTCGCCCAGGCCGCGCGAGCTGCCGGTGACGATGGTGAGGGAATGCGGGGTGGCGGGGGACATGGACAAGACTCCTGGTCGTCGAGGAAGGGCCGCGGCGCGGACCGTCAAAAGCCGGGCGGCGACTGCAGCGAAAGCGCCGGCGCGTCGAGTACGGCGGGCAGATGCAGCTCGCGCGCATGCAGCAGCAAGCGGGGCGCCCGCGCGAGCACGTCCGGCGGCGCATACAGCGCGTCGCCGAGGATCGGATGCCCCGCGGCCAGCAGGTGCACACGGAGCTGGTGCGAGCGACCGGTCACCGGCTCGAGCTCGACGCGCGTGACGCCGCCAGCGGCGTCGCGATGCAGCACCCGCACGCGCGTCAGGCTGGGCTTGCCGAACGCAGGATCGATCTTCTGCCTCGGGCGGTTCGGCCAGTCGACCAGCAGCGGCAGGTCGATCTCGAAGCGGTCCTGCTCGACGATCCCCTGCACCACCGCTTCGTAGCGCTTGTCGACGAGCCGCGCGGCGAAGGCCTCGCTGAGCGCGCGCTGCATGGCCTCGCCGCGGGCGAACACGATCAGGCCCGAGGTCGCCTGATCGAGCCGGTGCACGATCAGCGCGTCGGGATATAGCGCCTGGACGCGCGCGGACGCGCAGTCCTGCTTGTGCTCGCCGCGTCCGGGCACGGACAGCAGGCCCGAGGGCTTGTCGGCGACGACGCGCCAGTCGTCCGCATGGACGATGTCAGCGCCGGCGGCATCGGATCGCTCATGTGGCTCAGAACTGGTGGATCCAGCCGGACTGCAGCGCCGATTGCGGATTCGATCCGGCCGCGCTGACGGCGGCGAGCGCGTCCGCCGCCGTCACGCCGAGCCGCTTGAGCACGCAGGCCGCCATGGTGCCAGTGCGGCCCATGCCGGCGGCGCAATGCAGCAACGCGCGGTCGCCCAGGCGCAGGCCTTGCGCGATCTGCTCGACGCCCTGACGGAACGTCGCCGCGTCGGACGCCAGGCCGAAGTCGCGCATCGGCACATGCAGCCAGCGGAAGGGCAGACGGCCCTGGGCGACGGCCTTGTGATACGTCGGCGACAGCTCGGCGACCTCCTCGAGCGGGTTGAGGCAGACCACCAGGTTGAGCTGGTTCAGCCGTGCCTCGTCGAGGAACGCGGGCCAGGGTTCACGGCGGCCGGGCATCGACTGCAGCCACAGCCGGCCGGGGATCTCGTCGGGGAGGGGAAGGGGTCGAAACGCCATGGACGCGATTGTCGTATCTCCCTGTTGCCTGGCATGTTAATCAACCAAAAGTTTATTTATTGGAGCGACTGCGGCGATCATGGCGGCACGGCAACAAGACAAGCCAGCAAGGAGCTCGCGATGATCAGGATTCAGGGACTCGACCACCTCGTGCTGCGGGTGCGCGATCTGCAGGCCTCGCTGCATTTCTACGTCGACCTGCTCGGCTGCACGATCGAGCGCCGCCAGGAGGCGATCGGCCTGGTCCAGCTGCGCGCCGGCGCGCAGCTGATCGATCTGGTCCCGCTGGACGGCAAGCTGGGCAGCGCCGGCGGGGCCGGTCCGGGCAAGGAGGGGCGCAACGTCGATCACTTCTGCCTGCGCGTCGAATCGCTCGACGAGCCCGCGCTGCGCCGCTGGCTGACCGAGCGCGGCGTGACGGTCGATGCCTACGGCTCGCGCTATGGGGCCGAAGGCGATGGCCCGTCGCTGTACCTGTTCGATCCCGACGGCAACGTGCTCGAACTGAAGGGCCCGCCCTGGCCGGCGGGACTGCATGAAGCGCTCGACGAGTCGGTGCAGTACGGCCCGATATATGGCACGGAGGCGATGCCGCTGTTCAACCATCTGCCGATGGCGCTGGGCGCGCTGGCGCGGCTTGGGGCGCCGCGTGAGGCGCTGCGGCGCCATCTCGACCACTGGGGACCGCTGTCACGCCCCGCCGCTGACGATGGCGTGGCGACGCCCTCGGTCGAGGAGGCGCTGCGGCGGGTGCTGGCCGCGCCGGAGGCGCAGGCTTTCCATGTCGCGATCCGTCTGGCCTATGCGCTGCAGTCGGGGCATCAGAAGGAGCTCGATGCCGCGCTGAAGACGACCCTCGGGCTGAAGAGCCCTCTCGGCCCGCCGGTGCCGGCGGGGCAGGGCAGTGCCAGCGTGCGGGAGGTGATCGACGCGGTGCGTGCCGATGCCGCGCTGGCGATGCCGTCGATGGGCGGCACGCTGATCACGACGCGGATGCAGCATGCCGCCGCGCTGCCGGGCTTCGACGGCTACGTCGAGCGCCCGCGCCTGACGCTGGACGCGCTGGCCGAGGCCTCGCTGGCGGTGTACCTGGCGCGCCATGGCTTCGCCTCGCTGCACCTGGTGACCGGCACGCATGCGCTGCGGGTGCTGCTGGAGGCGGCGGCCTCGCGCGGTCTCGCCGTCGACGAGGGTCAGATCTTGCGCAATGTCTGGCGCGCGTGGCTGGCCACCTATCTCGCCGAGCTGCGGCCCGCGCCGGCCTGGGCGCTGGTGCATGCGGGCAGCGCGTCGGAGGACGACTGGACGCGCGAGCTGCCGTCGCTGCACGCGTCGATGAATGATCACCGCATCAAGCTCGCCGACGCGGCGCGTGAGGAGTGGCGCCATCGTGGCTGGCCGGGGTATGCCTTGTGCCTGCGCCGGGAAGGGGCCGCAGAATGAGCGCCGTGCTGTCGACCACCGCCCCCACCGATCCGCCGGCGCCGCTGCGCCATCCGCACCTGCTGCTCTGGGCCGTCTGCGCGCTCGCGTTGATGAGCACGGCCGGCGTCGCGCTGCCGTATCCGATCCTGGCGCCGATCTTCGTGGACGGGCCGGTCGATGGCTTCACGCATTTCCTGGGCCTGCGGCCCGAGTTGCTGATGGGGCTGGCGCTGGCGGTGAATCCGGCGGGCATCCTGGTCGGCAGCCTGGTCGTCGGCCCGATGTCCGATCGCTACGGGCGGCGCCGCGTGCTGAGCATCACCATCACCGCGACGCTGGTCGGCTACGGGCTGAGCGCGTTCGCGCTGGCCTCGCGGGACTATCCGCTGTTCGTGCTGTCGCGCTTCGCGACCGGCCTGACCGAGGGCAACGTCGCCGTGGTGCGGGCGCTGCTGGCGGACTGGCATCCGCAGCTGGAGCGCACGCGCAGCTTCGCGTGGCTCAACGCCAGCCTCTACATCGGCTGGCTGGTGGGCCCGCTGCTGGGCGGGTTGACGCTGCCGTGGGGCGAGGCGGTGCCTTTCATGGTCGCGGCGGCGGTGCTGGTGCC
>Ga0099823_1000520_pt1 | contig 26171 bp, 17 predicted proteins | sample CowpearedBW_FD_76831 | JGI IMG/M metagenome (GOLD analysis project Ga0099823, IMG submission 76831) | Root nodule microbial communities of legume samples collected from California, USA - Cow pea red BW | ecosystem: Host-associated > Plants > Roots > Nodule | place: USA: California | collected...
ATAAATTAAAGGTATATAAAAACATGAGTAACAGTAAGTTTTTTTATTTTAATTATTTATTTTTTAAATTATATTAAAATTTTTCCAACAGAATTAATGTTTACGTGACCTACAGCTTTCAATTTATGTTTACGTGACCTACAACTTTCAACATATGCAATAATCAAATAAGAACTACTAGATATTTTATTATAAGATAAAGGCATACCATTTAACTTAAACAAATCATCACAAATATATAATTTAACTTAAACATTTAACTTAAACAAATCATTAACGATTACACCCATAATAATAATAATAATAATAATAATAATAATATTTTTGTATTAATAGAACTGAAAATTATTTTTGTATTATGATAACTATATTTATTTATAATGGTTATTATTATTATATTTCTATAAACTTATTATTATTTTTATTATGTTACTATATAATAATAATAATTATTATTATTATTATTAGTTTTATCAATACAGAATATTATTTTTATAGTGATATTATTATTATAATTAGACATCCATTTTTTTTTATTTACTACCAATTTTATCTCAATTATTTTCAAATTTTTATTTATTGGTTGTTTATTTATCAATACATCTGAGTATTATTTGAATTCAATTAGTAGTTACAAAAGTAGTAAAATAATAAAATTTAAAATAATTTTTTTTAATGAACAATTATTTAAATTTTAAAATTTATAATTAAGAGGATAAAATTCTAAAAAATAAAATAGGATACTAAAGATGTGTATCTATTTATATATATGTAATTGTATTATTATTATTATTATTATTATTATTATCACGAGATATTATTATTACGGTATTATTATTATTATTATTAGTAGTAGTAGTATAGTGAGACACGCATCTTACTTTTATTTAATATGTGATCATATATCAATTACTTGCATTTTTTATTTGTTTTATTGTTCATTTATCTTTAAATCTTTTAACCTATGATGCATCAATACTTCCACTTGGGTTACGTATACATGTCCGATACTGTATGATACTTTATCGATACTTATTAATGAAGTATCTAATTTATAAAGTTATACTACAATACACTTTTTTTTTAATAATGACAAATTTTAGTGACAACAAATATTTAGTCATTATACAATGACCCATTTAGGTACCTATTTAAAAACTAAAAATTTTTGACAATTAAAATAGTTCCAAACAATTATAATTTATCTCTACATTAATAATTAAAATAGTTTTTTATCATGAATTGGTTTATAAATTCGTTACTAACATTATCTACCAATCTAATGTTTTGATTACCAAAACAATTGGTTTCTAAATTGTCTACTAATGTTAACTACTAACAATGATATATTTATTATGTTATTTAAGAATTGTTATACATTTTTTTAATATTTATGTATCACATATCTATCACGTATTGTATTCTATTATTCTCAAAATAAACGTATCGACGTATCGGATACGTGTCGTATCCGATACATGTATCGTATCCGTGCATCATATTGAACTCAAAAAGTACTTACTAAAATCAGTAAATTAATAGAACTAAAATTTATTATTATTATTATTATGATAATTATATTGTATTTATAATAATTATAATTATTATATTACTATAGTGGTATTATTATTATTATTGTTGTTGTTATTATTATTATTATCATCATTACAGGATATTATTATAGTGATATTATTATTATTACTATTGTTATTATAGTGATATTATTATTATTATTAATATTGTTATTATTATGAAATTATTATTATTATTTTGTGTTGTTTATTTATTTATACATCTGAGTATTATTTGAATTCAAATAAGTAGTTACAAAAGTAGTAAAATAATAAAATTGAAAATAATTTTTTTATTATGAAAAATTATTTAAAATTTAAAAAATAATAATGAACAGGATAAAATTATAAAAACAAAAGAGGACACCGAAAATGTGTATCTATCTCTTTACATGTATGTATTATTGCATTATTATTATTATTTTTTTATCACATGATATTATTATTATTATTATTATTATTATTATTATTATTATTATTATTATTATTATTATAGTGACATACACAACTTACTTTTATTTAATATGAGATCATATCTCAATCACTTATATATAATTTTATTTTGTTGTTGATTTATCTTTAAATATCTGAACTCATAAAGTAGTTACTAAAATTCGTAAAAATTAATAAAACTTAAAAATGCTTTTTTTATAATGATAGTTATATTGCATTTATAATAATAATTATTATTACATTAGTATAGTGATATTATTATTGTTATTGTTATTATAGTGATATTATTATTAGTATTGTTATTAGTATTTTTATCACTACGTGATATTATTATATTGACATTATTATTATTATAGTTAGATACACATTTTTTTTTACTACGAGAATATATTTCGATTATTTTTACTTTTTATTTATTTTGTTGTTAATTTATCTAAACATCGAAATAATTATTTGAATTTAAAAATTAATTACTTAGTTAAATGATAAAACTGAAAAGTAACTTTTTATATGAATAATTATTTCTATTTAACAAACAATAGTTAACAAGATAAATTTATAAAAAAAATATGTATTTTTTTATATTAAATTATAAATTATTGTTGTTAATATTAACATTAATATTAACATTTATATTGATATTTTTAGGATAAACATTTTTATTATTATTATCATCGGTTTATTATTTTATTATTATGTTTATTATCGATAATGTAATTGTTATTGCAAGTATTTTTTTTAATTATAAAAAATGTTACTGTAGCAAATACTTTTATTAAATAAATTTTTAACTTTTTAAAAATTTATAATTTATAATTATTAATAATATTATTATTAGTATTTTTAATGATTAAATGTATAACTTTTTAAATTTATTTAGATAAATATAATAATAATTATATTATTATTCTATAAAAAATAAAAGAAAATAAGAGCCGTGCGTATCACATACTAGTTTGAATATAATTTTGAGTATTAAAATCACATTAAAATTTATCATATAAAAATCAAATTTAAAATGGTTTAAGTAATATAATTTGTAGGGTGCCTCCTATTTTCTTTCTTTTGTTTGAAGTTGAAACTTTAGAAGGCTGAAACCCTGATTGTGAAGGGCGCGCAGAAGACCACACTAGCGGCGAACACATGAAGAAACCGAAGCAAACGCAGTTGAATCCCAATTGGCTTCAACTCCAACAAGTGCCTCTTCTATTCTTCTTCTTTCTGCCTTCTATTCGACAAACCCATGTCTCTACGTCATTTTATTGGTGTTTTTCAATGTGCAGAAGCTGAATGACTCCAAGGCTCCAAGGACCTTCAAAAGTTCAGATAAAGTTACCCCAGAATCAATATTGGGTAAAAAAAGTTGATTTTTCTTCTGGGGTTGGACTGTTTTGGTATAAGAGGTGAAACCCTTGAAAACAATGTATCCGTGTGTGACTCTGTTTTTTTTTCTCTTACAGGGAAACGTAAAGAGAGACCAGACGAGGAATCCAATGATAGTCAGATTAATCCTCTTATTCCTGTAAATGATGATTCAAGGTGACTACAGTGAATTTTATGTGTTACTTTGTAGTCTTATATTGGTTTGTGTGTGTGTGAGTGAATTTGAGTTGCATCTATGCGATTAACTGAACGAGAGTTTAATACTTCATTATTTTGAGTTAGAACTTGTTTTTTCCTGTATTGAGTCTGTTGACTCTGTCTAAGCGTGCTATGTTATTATGGAGCTTTCTGGTCATTTTAAAGTTCAATATCCTTTAACTTATTAACCATCTGGCAGTCTGACAGATGCAGTGGCCATGGATTGTGAAATGGTTGGTGTTGGTCAAGGAAACAAAAGTGCTCTTGGAAGAGTAACTCTGGTATTAAGTTTTTCCTCTCCATCTTCGATTATTATCTTTAGATTTTTCCTCCCCATGTTATGTTACTACAGTGATTAATTCATGTCACTAAAAAGTACAAAGAATGTTTGATTGGCGAATATGAACTAGTAACTAACAATTTTTTCCATTTTCATCATAACCGATTTATGGTTTATGGACTATGGATTGGTGTTGCCTTTTACTTTTTCATTCCCAACATAATGTTCACGATCTTGTAGACTAACATGCTTTTGCCTGAAGCAATATCATGGTTATGTATACTTAGGTTGTCTGCTGTTTAATCATGAGGTGCTGTGTTGCTCAATTGATGTGAGCTCCACATGAGTGGACTTCACCTGCAGTGGAAGATTTTGAATCCCACTGGAAGTACCAAATGTTTTGGGCTACACTATCAGACTCTTTAAGTGGAAATTAGTCTCACCCCCAAAGGTAGTGGGCAGGGCCACACCTTGTGAGAGACCCAATAAAAACTAGATTAGATGTTATTTGTACATATGTCATCATTGACTGTCTTCTCCCAGACTTTCTTTGAGTCTCTTGTCTACTGTATTGGCCTACAGGAACGTGTTTCTTGTATTTTATCACCTTATACGAACACGTTGTTTAAGTGCAACTGTGTGAGGGTTAGCTAGGAAGTAGTTGAATGAAATCCCATTATTAATATCCATGCAATGCAGAACCCATACTTGATAACATTATAAAATTATTGTGTGAAATTTTTTGGGGGGCTGTTTTTTCGTACATAAAAGATTAGATTGAAAGCACCAGAACATTACATCCTGTATATATTTGAAACCTAATCATCCTAACTTTAGTATGTAAGAATTCATACCTTTAAGACTGAACTGCTCCTGCATAGTGGAATTGTAATTTCACATTTAACAGAAAAACCAAACGAATGGTGTTAAAGGGTGGTGCCGTGGCCACCATGGTGGACTGGCATGGCAGATATTTTGCCAACTGATTCGCAATTTGTGAAGGTTGGCCTACTATGGCATCGCCATAAGCCACGATAACACACTTTAAGGCAGAATTTTGGCCTTCCATTGTATTCCCCCATGTACATTGATAATTCCGAACTAAACACTAAACAACTGAACATTGATTTCCAATATTCTTTGGCATAAGTATTTTTTACAATTATCATTAATATGTTCATCTCCCCTTGCTTTGTTAAGTCTTTTATTTCTAATATTTGTTCAGTTGATGGCAGGTTAATAAGTGGGGAAATGTTATTTATGACGAGTTTGTTCGGCCAATGGAACGGGTTGTTGACTTCCGCACTAGAATCAGTGGCATAAGGCCTCGAGATCTTAGAAAAGGTTTGATATTCTTTTGTTTATGTTAGAATCTTGTAGATATGTTAGAATCCCATAAGTATTGCAATTGATGATACTTAAAATCAATTAATGATATTAAGATCAAGTAGATTGATTTTATATTTGTGTTATTAGCCTAAAACAGGTTAATTGAATATTCTATTGTTATGTGTCTCCTTTATAAATTGAATATCTTCGCTATGGTCTAAACAAATAAAATTTATCATATGCTTTCTCGTTTTCTCTCTTCTCAACTTGGTATCAAGAGCCTAACAAGAAGGCAACTCTAATATATGCTTTCCCTACAGACTCATTGCACAAAGGGATAAATTTTTGGAAACTATGTTTTTCTGTTTATGTTTTTTTTCTGTGCTGTATTTCATAGTTCACCGTGGTCATTACTATTCCCTGCTGGTTCAATGAGCTGTTTGTAGCTGTCAACCACCACCACTGGCTTCACCTTGACTTGTGATAACCAACCTTAACAATTGCTCTTCCATTAGGCGGCTCACATCCCTAAACCCCACTCTTGACTTTTCACATCTTTGCCACTACCTCCATTGCACGTGACGAGACCTTCGATAAGCTTTCCAACAAATTCTTTTGTGATCAAACTCTGCTCGCCTATTCTAGTTTTGGATTTGTGGTCTTTCTTCCATTCTGCACACCATTTGGTCCATATCCTTTTTATGGGTTGGCTATTCTTTGTTTAACTAGCTATTCTCTATTTGGCTGGTTATTCTATGTTGGACTGTTTTCCACACTGCTGGACTGTTTTTCTCTCTCTTTGAGGTTGATCCATGACGACTCTGAAACTCATGCATCTTTTCACCAACTTTGTCACTGCCCTGCTATTCTGCTGACAAGTTGGATGCCAATAACTACAATTTTTGGGCCGTAGACATCAAACTATGGCTCAAAAGTCAAGGTTATCTTGACCATATCTTACCATTAAAGAAAATAATGTGGTTGAACTTGCAAAGCTAATTGAAGTGAAATTTGTGCTCAACTTTGTGGGGTCATCAATCAACTATCTTCATTTCTCCGTCAAACAAATTTTCTGCTCCCACAATACATTTGAATTATTTGGGATGAGACCAAGTCAATTTACACTAGTGACAAAAAAATTCTATAGGGTATGTATGCCAACACCCCATGGATGTGGTGGTGACAAAGACACTTGATAGAACCATGTTAAACTATTTGGGTTCTATAGGTGTTTTTCATGATTTTAATTAACTTCTGCCTCTTGATGTGACCCCTAGCAATGAAATTGGAGAATCAACTTGTCCTTCTCATGCTACTACTTTATATGGTTTACATGCAAAGCACTCTTAGGTTTCGGACTAGATTTTAGGATCTCTTCCTATTGCTTGGTCTTCTTTGCTTGCATCCCTACTAAAGCAACACTCACTCATTGTGAGTTAGACCTATGTACTTGTTAGAATAAATAGTCTTAAATGTGATTTATTGTACTATTGTACTATGTGCTAGACCTAGTACCTACGAGCATGCTTTAGACCTAGTTCCTTGGAGCATCTTCTAGAGTTCTCTTCTTTTCTCTCATCCATTGTAATGTATCTCAAACTAGTATAAAATGAAAACCTAAGAGGAGAGAACTCTCTCTCTCAAATTAACACTAAATCTTCTTCCTTTAATCTCAAGTTGGTATCAGAATAATGGGTTAGAGTCTATCCTAACAAAATTTGATTTCCACCCGCTATAGAACCATTCATTAATGTCTAGTCCCACACTCGAGATATATATACCTTAACGTGATGGGTGTGTGTTGAAAGTCTCACATCAACTAGAGATAAGGTCAATTTAAAGTGTATAAGTGGGTGCAAACTTTACTTTCTAAGCCGGTTTTGTGGAGTTGAGTTAGACTTAAAAGTCCACTTCTTAATGGTGCCATCTATTTTTTTTGGTTTTTCAGCCACAATCTCATAGGTATGTGATCATGGCCACACTCACAAAAATAATGATGATCGTAGGTCACGATTCAAGTGACTGTTGCCACAAAATTGGTCACACCAATGATTGCTATTATGCTCAACATGGTTAACCCCTAGAACAACTTTTGTGGTAAACTTTACTGTAGATTCTCTTGCATGCAATCTTCAATGATTTCCTTCGATAACATGGGGACCATTAGGTCTCTAGTTCCATTGCTTTTGTTGGTCATATTGGTAATTCTTTTGTTGGCATCTCTCACTCTTTAGGCTGATTTTGGTTCCACCGATCATGTAATTGATACTAAATCCTTTTTCCATCACTTTCTTACAAATGGTTCTAGAAAATAGTCCTAAGGTGTTTGTATTGATCATCCTCTTCCCTTTCTTTATATTCTTTATGTTTTTGGAGGCTCTTTTTAATTTATTGTCCATTAGTAAACTTACATGGTCTCTTGATCGTGTCTTATGTTTTACTAAAGATTAAATGTGCTTGTAGGATTAAAGAATAGGGTGGACAATTGTGTAAAACATTCAATGTTATTGATATCGGATAACGGAAAATATCCGCGACTCCAAAAACCGTTATAAAGTTATAACAGAAATCATAACGGGTTATGACGGAAGTATTACGGTAAAAAAATATAATACCACCACATATAATTTTAATGAAAAAGTAATGATATTATGTATAATTATATTGAAATTTTTTTTGCAAAATTATTATAGTGAAAGTAGAATAGTAAAAAAAAATAGACTTGACGGCGGCCGGTGGCAGTGGCGGCCGGAGGTGGTGGTGGCCGGTGGCAGTGGTGGCTGCTGGGTGCTGCTACAGTGATGCTACAACGGAAAATAAGGCACTGTGAAAAGAAAGAATTGACTGGATTGATTTTGAATAAAAGATTAAAAAAAATTGACTGTGGGGATTGAACAGAATTCACTGCTGGTGGCTAAAGGGCTAAAGGAAGTTAGGGTAAAAAGGTAAGAATGAAGAAAAATGTTTAAAATTTGAGTGGGTGTGGGCCAGGCCCAATTGTTTAAAATAAGTTAGGTTTCCACGCGTTTCCTTTCTTCCTCACAAGCATGCCGCCGCCGCTACTGCAAGTTCTTTCTTCTCTTCGCTGCCCCAAGTCCTTTCTTCTCTTCTCTTTCGCTCATCCTTTTTTTTTCTCAGTTCGATATTTTCGCCTCCATCGTTTCACCACCGCAACCCGCCATGCACAAAGCGGCCTCCATGGGCCGCCATAGAAAATCCGATTCGCCTCTGCCTTGTTATGGCGGCAGGCTCGGAAACTGGTACCGATTTCCGCCATGGCCGATATTCAATAACACTGAAAACATTTTATTTATCCTTGTGCCTTCCAACAAAATGAGACTGTTGAACAAAAATCAAACATCTTCTTGAAGCCACATGAACTCCTATTTTCCCCTCTCATGTTCCTCATAGTTTTTGGGGTGATGTTGTCCTTACTGTGTGTTATCTTATCAAACACATACCTTCCTCAATATGAACGATAAAATCCCTTGTGAAGTTCTATATCCTCACCACTCTATTTATCCTTCATTGTCTTAGGTCTTTGGTTCTACATGTTTTACTCATGGTCTTGGTTTTGACATTGACATACTGTCTCGATCTCATAATTGTTTTGTCCTCAAGTATTCACGGTCTCAAAAGGGTACAAGTGTTATTCCCCATCTTTTCTTATGGAATTCATCTTTGCTAATGTCACCATCTTTGAAACAATTACATTTTTTGGGTTTGCATCATTTGTATCTAAGACTTGGAACATCGTTCCTCCACCATTTGGGAAGTTTGTGGTTGGTTGTCAATGGGTATATGGTCAAGATTAGTCTAGAAGACAAGGTTGACCAACTTAAGTCTCTCATTTCATTGCAAAAGGTTATACTCATATCTTCCAGTTAGATTCTGGTGATACTTTTTTCTCTAGTTGCCAAAAGGCCTTCTTTGCAACCATTCTTGTCGATTATTGTCATTTGTCATTTGCCTCTCTTGGACATAAAGAATGCCTTTTTGCATGGTGATATGCAAGAGGAAGTCTACATCAAGCAACCTTGCTTTGTTGCTCAAGGGGAGTCCTCTGGTCTTATATGTTTGTTATGAAAATCTTTATATAGCTTCAACCAATCACTTTGAGCATGGTTCAATAGATCTAGTACTGTGATTCAACAATTTGGTATGATTTAAAGCGGGGCTGATCATTCTTCCTTCTATTAACACTTGTTGACTGCATCTATTTGGTTATTTATGTTGATGACCTTGTCATTACAAGCAGTGATCAAATCATCATCTTTTTAAGTATTCTCAAAGGAAAGATCTTGACAAACTAAAATATTTCTTTAGGATGAGGTACACAGTAAAAAATGAGATCATCATCCTCCAAAGGAGTATGCAATGGTATTGTGAAAGAAATAGAAATGTTAAATTCCAAGATAGTCGAAATCGCCAAAGGATCCCAATGTCAAACTCATTCCAAATTAGAGGGAGCCTCTTCCAAATTCTGAAAGGTACAAATGGTTGGTAGGGAAGTTGAACTACCGTTCTATTACTTGTACAAATTACTCATTCATAGTTAGTGTAGTAAGTTCCTTAACTCCTCATGCACGATACATTGGAACACAATGACTCACATTATTTGATATATTAAAGGAGCTCTAGAAAAGCACTTTTGTATGGAGACAAAGGGCACACTCTAGTTGTGGGGTATTTTGATTCAAATTGGTTGGGTTCCCCCACTCAAAGAAGGCTGACCTTTGATTTTTCTATACAAAATGTTGTAGTTAGGTCTAGTATGGAGGTAGAGTATCAAACTACGGCTATAGTCAATCAAAAGCTTAATGACTCAGAGTTGCTTAAAAACCGAATTTTGGAGAAGTTACATAGCTATCACTTATATGTGATGATCAATTTGTTATGCGAGTTGTCTCAAATCTAGTATTCCGCAAAAGGATATTGAAGTTGATTATTATTTTGATAGAGAGAAAGTCATGTTCGAAAAATTATCTACTCTTTGTGTCAATTTCCATGATCAACTAGTAAATATATTCACTAAGTCATTAGAGGGTCCTTGGATTAATGACATGCAACAAGCTTGGTGTATATGACCTATATGCTCCGATTCTGAGGGAGTGTTAGAATCTTGCAAATATGTTAGAATCTATAGATACACTAGCTGATGATATTAGGATCAATTATATGTATTCTATATTTATGTTATTAGCCTTAAATAGGGTAACTGAATATGATGTAATTGAGTAGTTTTTCTGGGTTCATGGAAGTCGTCATATGCCTTAGTTTATCTCTTCTCAACAGTCTACCATTTTAAATACAATTGAAAGTTTTGGAACTTAAAAATTCCAATGATATGAATTATACCTCATTTCAATTTCCTCGAAGAAACATCAACTTCATTATATTCTTTGAAAGTTTCAAGGAGTCACAATTTATTTACTCTTACATGCATCATTCACTTCTTTGGACAATTGTAGCTTAGTTTCAAAATTTTTTATATCATCTCTTTTTTACTGATAAAGTTTGGACATTTTTCAAGAGCCACTGATTTTTCTTTTTCTTTATCTTTGATTGGAGTTTTCTTTTCCGTGACTTAACCAAAGCAAAGCATGTGTTCTGTGCCTTAGTTGGTCCTAATCGTGTTGTTAGAACAAAAGTTTCTAGAGCTGTACTGTACTGTACTGTATTACTCCTGAACTATTGTAGTGTTATGGCTTATCTGGGGGATGGTGTTTTTGGGACAACCGGTTATTTCACCAATCAAGTATGGTTATAATGTTTTGTAATCAAAATCCGGTTTTGTTTGCATATATTTGCTAATCATTCCAAGATATTTTTTTGTTCGGATATTAAAAAATCAGCTTTTACATAAGAAAAAGAGTGTATATGAAGCTGAAAGGAAAAATAATCGTGAGTTACAAAATGCCTAGATTCATGAAAACAGCTGAAATTGAAAAAAAAAATGAGCCATGTCTGCACTAATATTAAGATGTTAGGGTTCAGGTGCTCAGCTATTTGCATGTCTCAATTTCTAGAAGCAGCCATAGTAGTTTTATTATAAGTACGAGGACCATGATTTTCCTAACCACTTCTATGATACTTATGCCAATAAACTAATACAAGTTTCAACATGATCATTAAATTTGTAGCAAAGGATTTTTGGACTGCTCAGAAGAAAGTGTCAGAGTTGATCAACGGAAGGATCCTTGTTGGTCATGCCTTGTCCAATGACTTTAAGGTCTACACTTGAGTGATTATTTCTTCCACGTTCTTGATTTGTGTGTATGTTTCTCTTTTCAGCCTTTGGTGTTTAAAACTAAGAGTTGGACTGTATTTCTGCAGGCATTGTTATTAACTCATCCCAAGAAGGATATAAGAGATACCTCCGAGTACCAACCATTTCTAGGGTGCTGTGACCTAATTGCTTCATCTACCTTAGGTTTACATTTCTAAGTATTCCTGTTATTCATTATAATAAATTTGCATTTGGGTTTAAGCAGATCAAGTAGCAGAAGAGCACTGCGACATCTTGCTGCCGAACATCTTGGTGTGCAGATCCAAACAGGAGAGCACTGCCCAGTTAGTTTATTTTCATTTTTTTCCTTATATGATTGATCAGTGACCAATACAAGACTATTACTGTGTTGAGTAAATGATAATTGTCTTTCTAGGCTAAAAGTTGCACTCGCTTTAATTGCTTGTGCCATTCTCAAAAGTTTGACTTTTTGTTTTTCATTTATGCAAACCTGCATTTTTTGTTGTGTCGCTGTATCTCTAAAACATGAAAAAAAAAAATCTAACAAAACCATGTTTCAGATAGAAGATGCTCGTGCTGCTATGCTGCTTTACCAAAGACATAAGAAGGACTGGGAAAAGAGCATAAAAGATCAATTTCGGTTCAAGCAGAAGCAAAGGAAATCGAAGCAGAAAAAGAAGCACAAGATTGAAGATGCTTCAAATGCAAACCATGTTGAAATTGAATCCTAGATTTGCGTGCCCTTTTGAAAACATCTGGTCAGGGGACCTCCCCTTCAATACTTGTTGTATTGCTTAGATTTGGACTCCAAGTACTGTTAAAAGAAACAGTTTTGCATCTAAGTATAATTGGTAGGGAAAAGCTGATCTCAGTTTTATTGAGTAGAAGTTATGGTAAGTTATTATGTACCCATTATTCAATTTGTGTTACACAGATCTATATGTCGTGTACTGTATTTCATAATACTTTAGTGATATTTATTAAAGAAGTAATTCATTTATAAAGTACTATCATGTATTTCATTTATAAAGTTCTGGAACTTTTATGATGATAATTTATAATTTATTTTGATAATATTTAATATACATATTATTTTGATTTTGATTTATATAATAATAATTATATATTTATTATATTTTTAAAAAATATTATATATTTTTATTATGTTTTAAACAAAATTAATATTTTTTAATATACATATATAATGTATCATATTTTATTATTTTTAAATTGATTGTATCGTGGTATCAAATATATATTGTATAACCATAATAGTGGTGTATAATATAGTAAAATTTATGCTTTAGTTTAAATTAAATCAACAGTTTACGTTAGAGAACTTTTATTTAGACTGATAATTTTTTTTTTGATTGAGATACATATATCATTATCGATTAAAAGCTCGTGTTTGGATTTACGATGAATTATCTAAAGTTATGTTGAGATATTAGTTAATTTAGTCTGTAGAAAATCTAAATGTCAAGTCTCATGGTGCGGAATGGATACTAAACTTACAATTCAATCATGCACCCTTTTTTTTCACACTTCCCCCATAAAATATTTTATCCCCATATATACCCCTGAGTAAAATATAATTAAAATTTTAAATTTCTTTCTTCTTTCTTCACACGGACATGTCTCTTTATCTTTACGTTCTCATTTCTATCATCTTTTTCATCCATCATCAATTTCATCTTCATTATTTTTTGGATTGACTAATCCAAACTTCCGAATCTGGTAATACATACTTAACTTAACTGTTTAATCCGGTACTTAATTTCTGGATTGGTCAATCTAATATGCATTATTAGATCTGAGAGTGTATACTAGATTACCCAATTTGGCATGTAAATTTACATACCTTACATATGAGATTGGTTAATCCGATATACAATTTTTTATCCAATAATGCATACTGGATTGGATAATTCGTATACACTTTCAAATATAGTAATGCATACTAGATTGATCAATCAATAAGTGCTTTTTTGTTGTTTTTTTTATTCAAGTTTGTTATGCATAGGTTGTTATGCATGCCCTAAAATGGACTCAGCTGCATGAGCTAACACCTCATTTGGCATCCATCCTGTGTAACCTGAAGTGATCATGTAATATGTGCTCTCATGTTTGAACAAAGTTTGAGCTCTTGTTGTTTGCTATTCCAGTAGTTGCTTTGGTGTAATTGGCATCATAAATATGCATCCACATCACATATTTTTCTATACTCTCATTGTAAATAACTGTTGGCCTCTCAAGCACATTAGATGTGTGCAAATCATTGGTTTCATTTGTTTCATATGTTGCCAATACAATCCCCTCATGTTCCCATGTCCACAAGTCCTTCGAAGAATAACAACCAACTCCAATGATGTCTACCAATCCGATATTTACATTTACATACCAGATTAGCCAATCTGATATATAAAATCAGATTGGGTAATCTGATATACACTTTCGAAGCATACTGAATTGACAAATCCAAAAATTTAGTTCCGAATTAAACAATCTAGCATTACCAAATTTGAGAGTGCATTTAGGATTAGTCAATCCAAAAATAGTTGTCGAGATGAAATTGGTGATGAATGAAAAAGATGACGAAGATGACAACGTGAAAGTAAGAGGGGCCGTCGGCATAAAGATAGAAGAAAAAAAAATTAAGATTTTTAATATATTCTATTCACGGATAAGATGGGATAAAACATTTTATAGGTGTGCTGGTAGAAAAAAGGGGGTGCAGGGAATAAATGCTCTTCAATGAAATACAAACAACTTTAGATTTTATTGTATTCAAAAATAAAAATTAACATTGCAACTATTTATTCAAATACACCCTAGCCTGTGTATTTTTTCTTGGGAATGAACTATTCTGGAATAAATTAATATCTGATTATGCTGTGTGTGAGTGTGACACCAAAATACTATTAGCATGATTAATCTTCACTCTAGAGGAAAAAAAGATTAGGATGTACATATGGTATAACAGAAAAAAGAAATTACAATTAGGATTATTTTCTATTCTAAATTTTTTTCTTCTGTAAGACTGTGTTAAGAAGAAAAATGTAGTGAGTAAAAGTTCCTTTGCTCCAAATCTATTTCTGTACACAGTTTCAAGTTTTTAAAAGTATACAGTTTTCCTTGATAAATAAGCTATTAAGACCTTTGTTATCTTTATATCCAAACAAACTATAATACTATTTTTTTTTAATAAGGAAATGCAACACTATTTAATAAGGAAATGCAACACTATTTAATAAATTCTAAATTTATTTTTCTGCAATGGTAAAACTTGATGACAAGTATTTAGTTGCCAAAATCCTTATTAAAGAATGTTTTTTTCTTACAAATAAGCATTAGCAACGACCAAGGCGCGACTATGACCAAAAGTTTAAACGAAACGCAACAACCACCGCTTCTATCTCTGCGGATCAAAACACAGACACGTTCCCTTCTCTCTCTCATTCACATGGTGCACATGCACACACACTCCTCACCTTCACTTCAAAAACCCTAAACCCTAAATCATTGAGATCCAACCCAATCTCAATGCTCTGAAATTCAGCCTCAAATACTGAGAAGATGCGGATTCCGAGCAATCGCGCGTTCACGAGAATAACGCCCTCTGCTTTCAGTTATCACCGTTTCAAATCCTACGTTTCAGACTGCAGAGCCGTGCTTCTTCCCTCCTTCGGTGGACCCGACCTGCTTGAGCTTCGGTCGAACGTGCAAGTCCCTCCGCTGAAGCCGCACGAAGTCCTCGTCCACACGCGTGCCGTTTCCGTCAACCCCTTGGATACTCGTGTGAGTTGTCTTGCAGTTGCATTGCTTTCCTTGAAATGTTCTTGAACTCGCCTGTTTTGAAGAGGTTTTGAGCTGTTCTGAGAGTTTCTTGAACTGTTGTGAAGATTTGTTGATGTTTTGGGATTTTTTTTTTAACTGTGTTGAGAATTTTCTGAGCTCTTTTGAGAATTTCTTATTGTTTGTCTCAGATGCGTGCCGGTTACGGGCGTTCCATTTTCGAGAGATTGTTGCCTCTCATTTTGGGGCGCGACATCAGTGGTGAGGTTGCGGCGGTTGGAGCTTCTGTGACGTCGGTGAGTGTGGGAGAACAGGTTTTTGGGGCTCTGCATCCCACTGCTGTGAGGGGCACTTACACGGACTATGCGATTCTCTCAGAGGATGAGGTTACTCCGAAGCCAGATTCACTTACTCACGTGGTATGTTGTATTGTCATGATCACTATATAGTTAGGTATATTTGTGTCTATGTTGGACTGTGGAAGCTGTTTGCAATCAATATGTGTGAGGGATTAAATTTACTATGATCAATTCATAACAGTATTAGATGCCATTATTTTCATATTGTACACCCGTTTAGCTCTCTAAAGTGATAGCTATGTGGTAGGACACAACCTCCTATTACTACTATTACTAAGCTCTATTAAAGAAGAAACAAGGGGAAAGGAAAAATACAGCTGATTGTTTTAATTCAAACAGCTGCAAAATCTGTTGGTAGTTAACTTTGTTGTTGCGTTGGGAAGCTTGTATATATAAATATAGGCCTGTTTTCAGGTCTTGGGGTATTAGGAAAATTAGTGAATAGTGGGAGGATTCTGGACCCTCGAAGTGCCAAAGGTGTTTTTGTAATAATTCTGAAACTTCTATTTAAAATTCTCAGTCTCTTTGTTTGAGTTTTTGATCCAGTTTCTATAAACTGTTATTAGAGCTCGATTCGAGCTCTGTGGGTTAGTACACATGGTGCCTACAAGAATGATGGAATCACTAGTGGAAGCATTGGAGAAGACTCTAGCTGGGGAATTCAATAACCGGAACATTTTGAAGGAAGACTTAATGCAAGACTATCCCAAATGGATGCAGATTTAGAAGCTCGACTTTTACTAAAAGATTTTTGCTTGGCTCGGTTGGAGAGGCTGGTGGAAAATTTGTGAAAGAGGGATGTAGGAAAGGTGCAAGTGCAGCAACTTCTATAAACCAGAGAGTTTCTGATAAAGGTGCACCAGAAGAATTGGCGAGTGCAACATTCTTGGGAAACAAGAATTGTGACAAATGGAGGCAGCTGGATAGTCTTGTTTTTGAGGGAGAAGATGCAATGGGTTGGATAGGAAAAGTTGAGCATTATTTCCATTTGAGAGGGGTACAAGAAGAGGAGAAAATGGAAGAGGTTATGGTGGCAATGGAAGGAAATCGCTATCTTGGTTTCAGTGGTAGGAAACATGCAACCCAAACCAGCCTTGTTTTGGTTTCAAGAATGCCCTCATTCAAAGATTCCAACTGATTTTAATGGGAGATCCTTTTGAGTCATTGCTGCCTATTGAGCAGGAGAAATCTGTGAATGAATTCATCACTCAATTTGAAAGATTTGTGTGAGTTATTAAGGGGTTGGATGAACAATATTTGATGAGATTTTTTTTAATGGGTTACGGGAGGAGTTCAGAGCAGAATTGAAACTGTATAATACAAATAATCTTTCTGAAATATGAATAAATCCCACACTATTGAAGGGAAGAATGTAGCGGTAGCAAAGGCAGTAGGGGATTATGGAGACAGAGGAGGGGGTAGGAGTTTTCCTATTCAAAGAGGAACAAAGGAATGGATAACAACACCTCCAAGATCAATGGCAACAACTAATTCAACACCACCCAATTTATTGGCTGAAGCAAATTCTTTTTCTCAACCTGGTACCTGCAAGGCAGTAATGAGGTAAAGGCTAATGGTCTGGCCACAATAGAGGCAATTTTAAAATATTCACACAGTCAGAGCTTTAAGAAAAGAGCATAAAAGGAGAATGTTTTCATTGTGATGAAAAATATAGCGTGAGTCATGTTTGCAAGAACAAGCAACTCAACATCATCATGTTAATAGAAGAGCACAAGGAAGAAGAAGAGCATAGAAATGGTGGATGTTTTTGTAATTGCTGAACTTTTCCCACAATTCCATCTTGAGGACAAGGTGAATCTTATTGGCCTGGGTATTGTTAGGACACGACTTCCTATTACGAAGGTCTATTAAAGAAGAAACAAGGGTAAAGGAAAAATACAGCTGTTTTTTTTTTTTTTTAATTTAAACAGCTGTAAAATCTGTTAGTAGTTAACTTTGTTGTTGTGTTGGGAAGCTTGTATATATGTAGGTGTGTTTTCAGGTCTTGAAGGTATTAGGAAAATTAGTAAATAGTGGGAGGATTCTGAACCCTCGAAGTGCCAAAGGTGTTTCTGTATTAATTATGAAACTTCTATACGAAATTCTCAGTCTCTTTGTTTGAGTTTTCTTTCCCATTCATAGTTTCTGATTCAGTTTCTATAACTATGGCAATAATATTTGTCTCTTTGTGCCCTATCCGTTGGTTTTTCTTTCAATCTTATAACTCATTCTTTACAAAATTAGTGGTTTCTACATTTAGCAATTGGTTATAATTTCCCTTGTTTACTTTGATAATTGAACCCATGCTTTTTTCTTCTTTTTTTCCCATTTTAATCTTGTAGGAAGCCAGTGCCATTCCTTTTGCTGCATTGACAGCTTGGCGTGGACTAAAATGTACAGCGAGAATAAGTGAGGGGTATGTTTATATTGATGAGATTATGATTTCAATGGGTGGAAATTAATTTCTGCATATTATTTTCTGTTCTATATTTTTTTTTTGTATTTTTATCACACTATAAGTTCAGCTTGCTAAAAGCTCTCGTTCCACTAACTTATATCCTTTAGCTTATCTCAAACAGACAAAGGATATTAGTAGTGGGAGGTGGAGGAGCAGTAGGGTTGGCTGCAATTCAGCTTGCAGTAGCTGCTGGATGCTCTGTTGTAACTACTTGTGGAGGTCAAAGCGTAGAGAGACTGTTAGCTGCTGGTGCGGAGCAAGCTGTTGATTATGTTGCTGAGGTGGTGTTGAAACTTCTTTTGTATACTTTTTTCCAGTCTTCAGTTATTTAAACTGTGCCAAATATTGCTATTGAAGCTTTTTGTTTGAAAAAAAGATCATGAAAGGGAAAATAACAAATACTTGGTGTACCAGTTTATCAAAAAACAGAGAATAAGATGCTAAAAACTGAAATAAAATAGAGATTTTAAAACAGAAAATAGTTGCCATTTGATGAATGTGGAAACTGGCCGTTGGCACGTGGTCATTGGTAAGATGTTTTTTCTTTTCAAACTAATTTTTTATATTTAAGTTTGAAGTTAGTGAAAATAATTATAAATGTGGATAAGTGAGAACTTAGGGGGCGATTGGGGATTGCAAATCTAAACAAGATATCTATTTAATTTTAATTGTTCAATAAAGTTATATGGAAGAGTGATGGCAGCTAAGGTCTTATCTTAATTTAACTTCTTTCTCTAAGAAATACAAATAAATCCTAATCCATAAGGATTGACTCTATTCTGTAATACTATCCATAAAGTGAAATTTGAGGTTTAGAATATGTACCAATAAGACCTAATTAACATAAAACCCAAGCCCAAATGCAATCCAAGACAAATATATATGAAAATCAGTGGTTTTCTTATAACTTTATTCTGGATTGACAGGATGTTGAATTGGCTATAAAGGGGAGGTTTGATGCTGTTTTGGATACTATTGGTGTCTCAGAGACAGAACGAATAGGCATTAGTTTTCTGAAACGAGGTGGACATTACATGACACTTCAGGTAGGATATGAATGTCACCTTTCTCATCCTTATCACACTTTGCAGATGTACTTAGTTCGTTGGCAGAGTGACCTTTTAGATGTCTTTCTTAAAAAGCAATGCTTGTGCTTCAATCTCCTATGTTTGCTATTTCATTGAAGGGGGAGGCAGCATCCTTGGCTGATAGGTATGGACTTGCTATTGGGCTTCCAGCAGCTACAGCTCTTTTATTGAATAAACAGCTTCTATACCGGTGCACTCATGGAATAGGTAGAAATGTCCAAATTATCATTCTATTTTGCTTTGATAACCTGGAAGTATGTTTACTCCTTTCCTTTGTAATTTCTATCTTTTGTTTGACATTGATAGGACTGGTATCATAGCAACAAGAAAAAACTGGGTTTTTATTGAATGAAACTATGAAGAAGTCTGTGAATTCATTCATTCGTAATTCCAAATATTTCAAGAGGTCTAGATCCTCTCCTTGTACTGCTTTCCGATCACAGAATCCCCTAAGTTACTGGTCTACAGTTTATAACTGAAACCCATGCTTAACTGGCTTAATTAGTTGCAATACAAATACACTGCCCTTCTTTCTAACATAAGCTTGTGTATCTCTTTGACTAACTAACTTAGCTAACCACTACAAAACTAATTAATGGGTATCTATCATACTCTCCCCTAAAATTTCAACATTTCCTCAAGGTGAACTGCTTCTGAATGCTGAAATAAAGTTCCCGTGGTGTTCTTATTGACGACAGAATCATGGTGGTGACCAAGTCAACAAGAATAAAGTCTTTTTTTTTTTTTTTTTTACCAAAGTTAACTTTCAATCCTCCTAGGTTAAATACCAATGTGATTGTAGCCATTCATCTCTAATACTGTGTTTTCTGAGGCATTTTTTACCATGAAACTGAGTGTTGTAGTTGCAGCCTTACAGCCAAAGGTTATGAGGAATTACCATGACCTTCATAGGTCATCTATCTTACTCTGTTGGGTCTGGTTGACTAGGATGTGAGGAACACTCAGTTCCCGTGACTTCCTGTTTTCTTTTCCTTTTCCCATTTTATTGTAGTGGGTTGGATTTGTTAATTCCGAAAAAACACCATTTATTTCTCCAGGGTTCCAGTTCTACACCTTCCATGTCGGAATATGATTCTAGTTGTTCTTAGCCCGCATTGCTCCAGCCTCTTTTTCTCCCTTTGATTGTCCTTTTGTTGCTGTTTTTATTTGTTTTTCTAGGTCCATCCACTAACTATTCTTTCCACGCGGTTCTTTTCTTGGCTCTTGATTTTCATCTTTACTTCTATTTTCTTCATCCAACATGAAATATTGTTCATACTTTTCTGTTTATTGACGATACCTGTTCCTATAAACGTTGGAGACAAATTCTGTGATTTTTCCATCCACCTATTGGTTGAAACTTCTACTTCCCTTAATTAACATGATCATTTTATACGTTGAGGATCACCTGTACCTTTTGCCTGAGTTATTTCGTCATCTCCTTCAAAGATTCTATTCCCTGCTCCCCAATGATTCCAAATGCTCCAAGAATCTGTCGTTAATGCGCCCACAACTCTGGGCTCAATTTCTCTTGTACCAATTGATAGAACTTGTATCATAGCAGTGAGAAAGGACAGTTTTCATTGAATGAAATTAGGGATGAAAGCCCATAAGAAGAAAAACAAAATTCTAGATATTTGAAGAGGTCTGGATCCACTCCTTACACTGCTTTCTCAAGGACAAAGGTTATCTGAACTGTCTATAGTTATTCTTATTTGTAGGAAACTACTGGTCTACAGTTCATAACTGAAACCCACCTTGATGGACCTACATAGTTGCAAGCCCATTTACCTTCTTTCTAACAGAAACCCTTTATTTTGTTGACTAACCTAACTAACTTGGTACTAACATACAACAACAACAAAGTCTTATCTAACTCTTTACTAACATAATTGACATAAATAATGGATATGTATACATTAGACCTTTTTTGGTAGACTTCTATCTAAGCACATCTACAACAGAAAAAAAAAAATGCTTTTTCATAAACCAAAATTAACTCGTGTAAGTTAATCTGTACATAAGCTAATTTTAGTTTATGGAGAAAACATTTCATTTTTCTTATTTTTTTCTCCGAAAAGTGTTTGCGAAGAAGTTTGTCCAAACAAACTTATAGTCTTTTTACCACGCCTAATGTGCATACATGCTACTCCTCTTTCGTCGTCCGTAGTTCACTATAGGCTAAAGGAGTAGTTTAGATGGAGTGAAAAAATTTTATATTATGCTGATTGATATGATATTTGTTTTTAATCTAACATTGTATTACTGGAAATTTTTTCTTTCTCATACCTAGGTGACCTAAGTAGAACTCTCAAGCATTGATAAGATCTGGAGCTGAACCAACTTAATTAAAGGAATAGAAATTTTGAAAATGGGTTATGCTGTAATTTCCTTGTACTCTATGCATCTGGTATTCCATTTAAGGTAGCGAGATTGACATCAAGCTTTCTTGCTGGTTGTTATGTAAATGAAGCAGAATCAAAGATATCCTGAAGTAAAACCCTTTCTCGCATGTCCACCTTCCTTGTAGAAAAAGTGAAAAACACATTTTTGATTTAACAGTCTAATTGTTTTGTGCTTGGTGTTCCCTTTAGATTTAATTTAAATTGTTATTGGTGTAAGTTAGAAACCAAGGGTGGTGTTTATTTCCTTGTTTTACCTGTACTGACAAATTCCTGGTGAAGTTTTTTTTTAATGTGGAGCCAAAACTCCTTCGTTCATTGTGATTACAGAATACTCATGGACATACATGAGGGCTGACTCAGACGGTTTAAATGAGATTCGAAAGCTATGTGAAGCTGGGAAGATGAAGATACCTGTGCATACAACGTTTCCCATAACACAAGTAAAAGAGGCACATGAGGCAAAAGACAAGAAGCTCATTCCAGGTAAAATAGTTCTGGAATTTGATTGACGTCCCGAAGCTGATAGCAGCCGCTTAAACTAGGTTTTTTCCCCTTCATTCTTGGGTTCTCTTTTCAATGGAATGTTCCACAATTAATTGACGAATTGATAGTTTTCTTTTTTCTTTTTTTCTGGGTTTTCATTATATGATAGAAAGTGGAAACTCTTTGTAAATTTTTGATTCAGAATATATCCGGTCATGAAAGTCTGTAAATTGATAAGTCTGTGTGACACATGACGACCTTTCTTTACCTTTACAACTGTTCAAGTTTTAGTCATGTCCATTTGTGTTGTCGTGGAAGGTGTTGACATGACGTTATACCTTCATAACCCCCATGTGTCAGTTGCACTCACTATCAGTAGCCTATCCATGTTCGCTTGAATTGTGACATCGAAAGAGAACATTGGTAAATTATTAGCAGAAAGCTTGTTCATTGTATTGACGTATTGTGCTACTAGGGAGCGGAGAGGTAGGCATCATTTGCTGTTGAAATGGCCAGATCTTAGGAACATTATCGGGCAGCATTTGTCTGCTTACCTTTTAATTTATTTGAACTGCTAGGAACAGCCTATTCTCCTTTCTTGATCACGTGTGGCATTCGTGATTCAAATGTTAATGAATTAAAACTTGTAACCTCACTTGGATACAACTATTCAATTATTTACGGTCTGGTGGGACACAATCTAACATGGACTGCATTACACACTTTGACAACCCCCTAACACTGGTCACCAAACCAGCAATTATTTTGATTGTAACACTATAAATTAGGTCTTCACCTCTTTAGTTACTCTTTGTATTATAATATTACCCTAATCAACTTCGTAATTATCATAGTTTAGAAAAAATGTAAAGGTACCTCAAAAAGGCTCATTGCCCACTTTACGGCATCGGCTTTACCTCAACCGGGCCTCATGCAGAAAAGCCCAAAAAACCAGACAAAGTTAAAGTGCCCTTCAATGTAAGTCCATAAAAAAATATTATTGCACAATCTGCTTTTTATAGATGTCTTTCTATATGCGTTCTTAGTATCAGTTTTGTCAAGTTGTGTAAATGTATGGTCAAACCCATTCTTTTTAAGTAACCTTGACCCACTTATTAAGTTGGTTATCATTCAGCTTTGGAGTTAGGATCATATGAACAAAGAGTTGTGCGTGGTTCTCTGAGTGGGTTTCCATGTAGCTGGACCACACCTCTAACCTAACCCTATTAAATGCTTTACCTTGTTGCATGTGACGTGAGTGTTGAGATGATGGTTGAAGGGTGTTTACCAATCTCTGATTTTACACCAAAATTGAATTAAGTATCCAACTAATGAATGCAGTAACAGTATTATGAAATAAAATATTATCAATAACTAGAAAGTTTAATTTATTAAAAAAACTTTTCATTTTCAAATTAATGGTGGTCTATATGTGCTAGTTTGTTTGCATTATTTGGCAGGCAAGTGACTGACCTATTCAATTAGCTTCATTTTATTAATATCAGTCGATAATATTTTGGCAAAGGCAATGAAATGAATGAATGGATTTCTCTGCCACGCGTCACATGTGCGCAGATTTCTATGATATCCATGGGAAGCATAGTAAACGGCACACTCCTTCGCAAATGGGTCCATATGTTTGTTTCGGAATCTTGCATCTACTCTCCTTTTCATGCGCGTGCCTGCACACACTTTTTTTTCTCCCTTTTTTTTCTCCCCGGGTCTCTCCTTTACATTCTTTATTCAATTCAAACATGGTAAAGTTGTTGACTTTTATAAAATGATAAATAATGTTTAATCTATTGAAATATAAAATAAAAAATATGTAATTATTCATTAGTACAAAATCATCTTACACTCAACTTCCATATTCTTCTAGGTAGCTTCAATCACCATCGTCAACCCATGCATTCGTTTCTAATGGAATTCTTGCATGCAAATGTATTCCATTATTAAAAGGATGGTACTCTGAGTACCGGACAAAAAGTTGAAAGTATGGTGAAATGAAAACAGAAAAATATGGTGAAATGCAGTAAAAGGCGCGTGGCGTAAAAGGAAAGCAGTGATGAGTGAGATAGGGGAGCAACAGCTAAAAGCAATGAAATTGCTAAGCTTGTATGTATCGTGTGGTCACGTGCGGTGCACCTTCTTCCTTCTTCTTTTCATCTCTTCCTGTCTTATTCCCACGTGACGTCTTTCACACACACCCTTCTTCTGCTTTCTTATTTCGTATCTGCCACTCCCAACCCATCATTTCTTCATTTCCAAACAACCTAATTATTATTTTACCATCTTCTTAATGTTGATTAAATATATCTAATGTGCCCTGACAAATGATGAGAAGTCTGAAAAACAAGACATAATAACAATAATAGTGTGTTTGTATTGTGAAAACAGAGAGAGAGAGAGAGAGAGAGAGAGAGAGGTGAGAAAGCAGAAAAGGCAGGCATATGTTACAGACAGACACTGTACCATAAGGGTACAGGTTTTTAGTTATTTGGTATTTACATCTACACTTACAAAACAATAGTATTATCACTGCAGCTCTGAGTTCTCACACCACACGGATGGACACATGAATTCTGTGAAAGTGTCATCAACTTTTGTATTCCCAACACCAAAACTTTCTCCCCCATTTTCATTTTCCTTCATCTCCTTCTATCATCTATCAATCTATCTGCCCACGTTCCTCCCCACACTATTTTACTGCTTCCTACCACCTATCACAATACATCTTTATAACATTTTTGCATCTCAATTTGGATCACATACATATATACATTATCTGCTGCATATTCATTCTTGTCCCTTATTCCAACCATTTCCCATCAGGCTACCTGCCACCTACAATAAACTCCATTATTGTAGAATCACATTTCATGAATCTTATAAAAATGGGAATCCTTGACAGCTGAATTAACAAAGTTGAGGAACATGTTAAGGGCTCGGTATGCAATAGTTTCGTATTCAAGAAAACCACTCAAAATATGATTATGTTTTTATATAGACACTCCAATCCAATTTGGGTCTTTGTCAATTCACACTTTTTTCTTTCTTTCTTTCTATCACGTTATGGCAGCGCTTGTTGTATTTATTAAATACATCTACTGTTTTCTTCATCATTTTTGTAGTTTGTGGGCATTAATTACGTATTAAGAATACAAGAAGCGAAGCTAATCAAATTATTATTTGAGAGATTTCTTTCACATTCATTGCGGCTGATAATGCTTCTGATATTGACAAATACTATACCGTTAGGTGGGCTTTTCTATTTTTTTCCTCTCATAAATAGCCGTTGGGTAGGTTTTGTTTTCCAAGTTGTATTGGTAGTTGTGTTTGCTAGTTGTTGGTTAAGATTATCGTACCATTATTTGGTAGTGTGCTAGTGTTTTCACATAGGTTTTTATTAAGGCAAAAGTTATCTATATTTAGGGGATAAAAATCCCATTATATCCAGAAACTATTTTAGAAAATTTTAACAATCATGATCTAAAATAGTAGCATTGATTTTACCGAAACGTCTAATAGTAAACACATATATTATTCACGACATGAGGCCAAAATCTCCTTTATGCTAGTCTTACAAGAATATAAACTCTTTATCTATTCCTTTTCCTGTCAAATTTCTTTTCCACTCACACTCTCACACACAACCTTTCTTTTTCTATTATTTTCCCACTGCTTTCTGTCTTTACCAAAGTTGTTGATCTGCCAAAAGTCTCGTGCACGCAGATGATTTTTCCTTTTCTGCTGAACACGGAGACGAACCTTGAGACTTGAGTACTTCACTAATAACAAGTATCATTCAAGATTCACCCCCCACTTCATTTCACCACACATATGATTCATACCACACTATCCCATTCCCAAATACCAAGTCCAAAGAAAAATATTATAGTCATCTTAGAAGAAACCACTTGTGAATCGATGAATCTGGGGGAATGGATTATTATTCCTCCGTAGTGCATAGTTGCAAGATAAGGTGACAGATTATGTGAAAAAATGTGAAAAATGAAAGTAAGTTTTGTTTTACTAAGATATAGAACTAACTTAATGAGAATATGTCTGTAAGAAATAAAAAATAAAGAAAAAGCACCAGTTGGCAACAAGACCCTACCC
>Ga0099823_1000529_pt1 | contig 26064 bp, 13 predicted proteins | sample CowpearedBW_FD_76831 | JGI IMG/M metagenome (GOLD analysis project Ga0099823, IMG submission 76831) | Root nodule microbial communities of legume samples collected from California, USA - Cow pea red BW | ecosystem: Host-associated > Plants > Roots > Nodule | place: USA: California | collected...
GATTTTTATTACTATAAATTATTAATATTTTATTATTTTTATAATTCTTTTTAAGTAATTGCTGTTTAAATTTGATTGATAAAAATAACTTTAATTACAAATAAATATTTATTTCAATATTTTTTAATAGTATAAGGTTTTTTACTGTTTCCCTAAATCATTTTTGCGGCCTCTCAAACCAAAATAGGTGGCCAGACATCGCAACTCATTCTTCATGAGACGTCTCAAACTTGCGGTCAGTGCTCACTCAGACCACACCCTGCAACCAAGCCTTCCTCGTTCAAACAAAGTTGTTGTGGACAACGTTGGCCGCCATGGGAAGTTCATCTAATGCCACTATGAACGACCATTTTTTGTCTTCTTCCACAGTATAATTGCTTATTCATCTTCTTGAATCTCACTTTCGTCACCGGCGCTTTCACTTTTGTGCAGGGGTTTACTCACCGCTTGGTTTCCAGTGCTTTTGACTTTGTTTGGGGAACTACATTGACTTTGTAGACGGTGGCAAGGTGCATATGGATTGTGTAATGGTGGTTAGTGTTCTTCGTGAAAGGTGGGTGTCGTCGTTTTGGTGTTGTTGTGCTTGCGAGATGAATGGTGTTGGGTGACAGCAGAAGAGTTGTCGTTTCGGCGTGGTTGTGCTTGCGGGATGAATGATGTTGGTTGGTAGCTGAAGAGTTTTGTACTTTTTTATTATTTTTCAGAATTTAGAAGTTACTGTATGTAATTGATTAGTTGTGAAATATTTTATAATTTTGCATTAGTGAATGAATTTTATTATTATGTGTTATTAATTTTTTTTATTGTGGTTAACTTAAATTTTTTATTATTTTTACCTTGTTATTTGTTATGTGATTTAACTTTAAATTATAGGATTTTGGAATGAAAATAGGAATTGAAGAAGGAGAACACTTAAACTATTCACAACAATAAAAATTAATTAATGAAAATAGGAATCGATAAATCTTTGTATTTATTTGTATCTTTAAATTTAAATATGAACATTGTACTTTTAATATTTGTTACTTTTAATTATATATTATAAATTTTTTACAATTGTGGTTTTTTTTAATTTAATGAGAAATTCTAATATATTTAGAATTGACAATGTAGGAAAAAACTAATATAATCAAAATTGTATCAGTAGTAACCTATAGATATATTAGCAAGTATTACCAATTGATTTATTAAATTATTTAATTATTAAATTAAATTAGTAATCTATAGATATATTAGCAATTATTTCACTAATTTGATCTTCATTTAATTATTAAATTAGTCACCGATTAGCCACCAATAATTATTTTAATTAAATTAAAAATTGTATCTATTAGTGACTGAATTAGCGACCAAAAATATATTTATTAAATTAAAATTTGTCACTTTTAGCGACCGAATTAGAGACTGAAATTCTAGTGGCTAAATTGGTCTCCAATGCTTTAAGGTGACCAAATTTTTAGTGACCGATTAGTGACCATAATTTTAATGGCTATTTAGCGACCAAATTTAAATTCGGTCGCTAAGTGGTTTGCGACTAGGATTTTCGTCACTAATTTTATTTAGTTTCTATTTCGGTCACTAAACGATTTGCGATCAATTTTTGGTCATTTAGCGACCAAAATGGGTGGTCACTAAAACGCATTTTTTTTGTAGTGATGGATTTAGTGGACGCTAACCTAATTTATTTTTGACTTTTATATTTATTTAAGATAGTGCCACACTAAGTTATAGGTTTTTCATATTGGATATTTATTGTAGATCACTTTAATCTAATTATGCATATCTAAAGATAATAAATCTTCTCATTCATAATTCTTTTCTTTCACTTTCTATATAATTCATCACACTCATATTCTTTATTCACATTCATAAATCTCATTCCACTCATATCTTTCATTCACATTAATCTTCTTCACGCATATTCATCTCTTTCGTCAACAATTATCTTTTCCATCCATACACATTCATCTACATTTTTTTCTCATCTCCTTTATCCACGTTATTCTCTTCATCTCCTTCCTTCGTTCTCATTTCTTCTATCCTATGTTTTCTCCATTATACACTTTCAATTATTTCATCCATTACCAATTCATTATTAGCCTATTAGTGGCGGAGCTTGGTTTATGGTTAGACAATTTTTCTTACATGTATAGTAATATATCAATGAAATTATTTCAAAAATTTTTAATGTATTTTGTATATTTTATCCTTTAAAACTTCTGTAAATCTTTTTTGACATCCATAACATATAGTTTGAAGATTCATCATTATCCAAAATATTATTAACTTAAAAGCTAACGAGATTTGCTCTGATTCAAATTTATTATTAGCTTAAGAGCTAATGGTCTTATCCTTATGTGTAGAGTTATCAAAATAAGTTATCCAGCCGGTCTGGTCCAGTCCACCACGGATTGATCACTTAGTGAATCAATCCTACTTGGTTCACTTGTTAGTGAGTCAAAAAAATTTGAACTTATTTCGACAACCACATGTTGGTGAATTAAACGGGTGGCTCACTGACTCACTTAATTTAAAAAAATACAATTTTGTTTTCTTCCGTCTAAAAAGAAAAACTAAATTTTAATTATAATTAAAATCTAAATAAACTTCAATACAATCCAAAATAATGTTCAACCCCAAACACAAATCAAAATCACAAAAATATTATGTTTACATTTGTCAACCCAATATGTTGGCTAAGAAAAAAAAAATAGCCCAACCCAACCCAAGTAAAAAAAAAAAATTGTGTGACCATTTATTTGTGGGTGGGTTGATGAGCCAACTCGGCTCACCACGGGTTCAACCCGGGTGATCCGGGTTCTTGATGGGTTGGATCAAAAACTAGCTTGTACTAAAATTTATAAAAAAATGTTAACCCAACCCAGCCCGAACCCATGATGGACCAGGTTGGTCCACAAGTTCTTACCTACTTTCAGTGTGTTCTGACTCTATTGTTCTGCTTCTCTATTTATTTTGCAGCCGCCTCTCTACTAGTTAAGTGAGACATTGACTTCTCAAGTTTTTGGTCTTTTCTCCACATAGGAAGGAAGCCCAATACCCAACATATGTTGTTGACAATTTCTATACTTTTCAGGCTATGTGTTGTGAAGTGTGAATGCAATTTCTTATCAACCTTTTTAATATATGTATTGTTTTTAGAATTTTTTATATTTTTAACGTTGAATTATGAAACTCTTCTATGATTGTTTCCTGAAATTCTTTTACCAATTATATCAACTAGACTAAATTAATATTGTTTTTCTGTTATAGATATGTACTTGACCTTTTTTATTTGCCTATTATTAAATTTTAGTTGTTTCTGTTTTTTTTTATCTATAGATTTTCTTGTACTTTTTTTATATATTTTTTAAAAGTTAGCTGACCAATTTTTAAACTGATTTGTTAACTAAGCCACTTAACCATTGATTTGATTTTTTTTTTTTTTAAGTTTTTCCAACCTCACGTTATAATAATGTAATTTATGTTTTGTGTAACAATAATTAGTATTTTTTAAAATAATAAACCCTTTTTTAAAATTTAATACGGCGTACATTTTTAACACTAGATTGTTTGAGTGAAGCAAGTATTTCCCGTGCACACGATTTCTACTTTCAAAAATAAGTCGTGTTCTTATCTCAGAGTTAATAATTTTTTTTTTTTAAAATCTGTCCATTATAGTAATTTACCTAAAAAAAATACCCTTTTAGTAAAAAAAACCCGACATATGACAAAGGGTTGTTTTTTGTGCTCATGTTTTGTTATATTTATAGATTTCAGAATAAATTTGAGAATATAAAAGGAAATGAGAGAAGAAAAATATACTCCAAATTGTTTTTAGATTAAGAAAAAAGAATAAAAAACAAAAAAATATTAATTATTAATAAACGAAAACACTCATTTTTCTTTCCTTTAAACTCATGCGAAAATAAACAAAAACATTAGTTAATAAATTTTTTTTAATAATAAAATATTTATATTCAAATTAGTCACTAAAGATAAAGATATAACTAAAAATTTAATATTTTTAAGAACAATTATATCCTAGTTATATAAAATAATTGGAATATCAAAATATCTGAACTTTGCCGATAAAAATATAACATATTTTCTATAATTAATTTCAAAATAGTTTAAAATAACTAACATTCTCATATTAGACATTCATCAATCATATCTATTGGTGTAGTAATTATAAGATGTACCCTAAGATACAGGGACTAGACCTGGTCTTTTCAGGATAGATTTTCAGAACATTGAAATAATGAAATGGCACCTTTTGAGCTTAACTCCTGCTAAAATATCACTAATCTACTGCTTTATTGTTTTTTCAGTGACTAGAATACATAATTCAGAGAAGCTAAATGATATTTCATAGGTTCTGCTACAAAAAAGCACCGCACTTGTCAGTGCCCTTCCGTGAGTGCCCGTCTCTCTTCCTCCTCCAACCTTGCAAGCCATTTGAATCCAAGATTACACCCTGCTTTTGCCGCAATTTCAAACTTTTCTCTTGCCATCTCTACCGGCTCAATTGCAACACTTCCCTTACTCTTCCCTCGTCTATGAGCTGCTGCACCTCTCTTCTTACTGAATTTTATTAACGATTCTGGAATCTCAACACCTGACGCACAATATTTTCTTTCGTTAGTACCACTATACAAGATAATCAAAAGTTGTGCGCAATGCAAGCCACAACATCCAACCAGAAGTGCAGTATGTAAATCCTATCTTCTCTTTGCACGGAACAAGGCATACTCAAAGGGAATCAGTCAATTATTTCAGGGACCATCAATCTTATCCCGGAATTTGACATTACTTGTATAACAACAACCTATGTTTTCTCCTTACTCATAAAAACTGCTTTTTTTTCTACATACATTTTATATGGACATTCTACATGTTCTGCGGGGGCCTTATATTATAGACTCAACACTCATTCCATGTTTGGTGGGGATAATGAATAAAGATGAATAATATGAGAATTAAATTTAGTTTGGAAGAGAGGATAGATACAGAATGGAAGTTTTGGGCAAAAATTTACCATAGGTAATTTTATGTCATAGTATAAATGATTTTTCTATTATGAGTAATTATTTGAATTAAAAAAATTACTAAAAAGATAAAACTGGAAAAAATTTACACTAAAAGGAAGAATACCTTTATTAATGGTATAGATAAAATACTTGTAGAGTGGAGTACTATTTTGATTGTAAATTTTAGATATTAAAAATTTACTTTTTTTTTTCATTTGTTAAAATAGGTATAAATAATAATTTCTTAATTGGGCTATTACATCCAACAAAGTAAGGGGTGTCAACATTGAACAGCCGAGAAGCAATCATTCTTAGCCCAAATCAGTCCACTCAAATTTCGGTCAAGCAAGGAAGTCAAAGCCAAAGAAAGATCAAGAAGAAGCCCGGCAAGTAAATGAAGCATGAATAACGACTATAATAGAAAAATTTTGAATTTTGAAATTTAAATTTTCCCTTTGTCTATTTCAAATTTCGTCCACACTTAAAAGTATTTAGATTCTACATTTACATTTCATGTTAGACACATTAAAATGTCATTAAGAGATGGTTGTAAGCTATAGTCACATCATTTTTGTTAGAGAAACTTTGATTATATTGAATGAAGTGAGATTTTAGAACATTTGTAGAATTCTTTGGAGGGAGAGAGTTCTCTTCTTGCTTAATTAGTTTTTATTTATTTGTTTTAACAATATATTATGTCATCTAGTAAATAAGCTTTAATCTCAACCATTGAATGAGCCTATGAAATATCTAACAGCACTAATTCCCTGACTCATGGTGGGATATTTATTTTACTCGTCCACGCTAAAATCCTCCAAAATCTAAAATTGAACGTTTAGATGTTTGGAAGTAGAAATGAACAAAGTAGATGAGAAAAAGCGTAACGAATTCCATTTTTTTAAAGATTATTTTCTATATGAATTCTCTCCCTTTCTTCTTCCTTCATTCTACCAAACAAGTATTTGAGTATGAGATCAATTGGCAATGGCATGTTGTTCTTCTAAACATGTATCCACCCACATATCAGTACTAGTATTAAATGTACAAAAAGAAATTTAGCTTCTAAGGTAGACATTATCATTAGTAGAGCTAAAAGGGCCTGCAGTTGCCAATCACGAACTTACTACGACCATAAGGGCATGTAACGATGATATACCACATAATTGGGTGAACGGAAGTAGAGAGTAACATAGAATGACAAACTTACCTTTAAGAAGAAGAGATCCACATGCTATAGCTGCCCCAGCATGGCCCTACATGTGTAAAACCAGAAACCTAAGCAAACTCTTGAAACAAGCAGGTAAACATTTATCATGTTTACACGTGCAAATAGCACAGGCAATAACCCTCTATTTGGGTTAAACTCTTGTAGATTAATAAGGCCAAACAATTTTCAAGGAGCATATATTCAGGTGCAATTTTTCTCTTACAATAATAAAACTTTTAAAGTGAAACATTAAGTGCTAAAATTGGCTAAGCGAGGATGTATTTTCATTATAGATCATTCTGAAGTAATTAAATAAAGTCATTAGCTAGGTAAAGCCTGATCATGAGAAATATATACATATACTAATGTACAACGACGCATTCATATAGCTCCCAAGCATTTTCCAACTAGATGGAGTTGGCTACGTGGATTAAACAATGAAACAAAGTTGTCATATGTCATGTCTACAGAAATTATTGACTACAAATATTTTTTATTTATCTATAGTTTTTCTGTCACCAACTTCTAAAGATTTGGCTACTCTTAATCTACTGTCCGTATTTGGGTTTTATAAGTAGTCACGTGCCCAAATCACATTGGTCATCTTTTCTATAATTGCTATCACAGCTTATTCCCTAATGCCTTCACTTGAAAGGAATAATTTGAAAGAAAGAAGATTATTATTTTTGTTGATTCATCTAAAACAGTACATCAACTTCTCTATATATAGAGAACTCAAACCTTAAAGTAATAATTACAAAAAATCTCTAAAATCTTCTAAAAACTTCTAACAACTTCTAATAACTTCTAGTAATACATTTAATAAACTACTAACAACTTTTAATATTGCATTTAATATTCAACTAACAACACTTTCATTCCAAATCTTATTATGTCTAGTATGTCCAGCGCCTTGATTTGATGCACCAATACGTTCAACATAGCAGTGTCAAGATACGTTTAAAATACATATCAGTAGTGTCGAGATATGTGTCATATATGATGCTTGTATCGTCAGTTCATCTTAGTCAAGCACCTACCAACTGCAACATTCTCATCTTTGCTACAGTGACCATTGAGAAGAGCTGAAGGTTCTGTCTGGCTCTTCACCAGCATAGTTGTTGCTGAGTTGAGCGGGGATAGATTTTTCATTTAGGTCTAATCAATGGCATCATTTAGATGTGGATTGGGGAAAGTGTTGTTACCCAATCCACAACAAAAGCTGAATATGAATTTATGGCTCTGGCCACCTATGAACTTGTGTAGATTAAGCAACTACTACTAGATTTGAAATTTTGTGAAGTTGAGCAAATGAAATGAAACTATATCGTGGTAATCAGATTGTCTTTCATATTGTCTCCAATCCAATGCTTAGAGAACCAAACACAAAGACTAATTGTCATTTCATTAGGGAAAAGTTGTTGTCCAAGGAACTTAGTATTGGAGTCACCAACAACAATAATGACCGGTGTGAAAACATTCTAAGTCTTCAAGAGGACATAAAATTTAGTTTATGTTTCTAAGCTTAGTGTATACTATTTGAGATCTTACGTCAACTAAAGATATAACCAAATAATAATTATTACATAAGATATAACCAAATAATAATTATTACATAAGATGCAAAACTCATCTTACAAAACTGGTTTGTGAAGTTTCGTTAGGTTTAAAGTATATCTTTTAAGATGATATCAAAGTCTATATCCTAAGACATACAATTTATATGCTCAAGCTCAAGCTCGAGGGAAGAAGTTGAAATAGGTGTATTATTTTGTTGTACAGCTTTTATAAAAGGTGTTTTGGGTACCTAGTTTCTAAGGAACATAGACTGTAACCTTCTTCCTCTTTGAGATCTTTTTTTATATATATACATATACTTCAGCTGAGATGAAAGTCACTGATTTTTGGTCATCTCTAAATTCAAGTATGTGAACCAAATTAACCATAACAGCATATATGATCAAATGATATCTGAATTCTAATATATGTTGAACTCAAAGTCTAATTGACCAGACAGATGAGAAAATAACATAAAGAAATCAACAGTGAGTAAAAATATAGAACCAGATGCAAGCATTTCCTCGAAAACCAGTGGCTTAAATTTGATTAATTGGTATATTGTGTTTCTTATCACCTTCTCAGATGCTCTGTGGAAACACCACAATGCAGAAGCAATATCTTTCTTGACACAGTCGCCTGTCAAATATACAGCACCCAAAAGGTATAGAGCACCTGGATGCAACTAGAACATAGCACAGTCCAAGTAAGGTTTAGATGAACATTCTTAAATCATGGTAAGAAGACACCTTCCATAAAGTCACGTACCTGGTCCACAGCTTTCTCCAAATAATAAAATGCTTGTTGATCAGAGTGGACATAATCATTCTGTCTCCAAATTATTTTTTTGAGAAAATATTTTAGTAAAAAAATAAAAACTAAAGAGTTCTCATGATCTTCATACTTCCAATGTATTCAATAATGTAAATATGGAAAAAAAATTTAAGAGTGACATACTTCGTAAAAATGTAATACAATCGGTCAAAATAAACTATGCGTACATACATACATACATACATATACACACACATATGTGTGTGTATGACAAATAAAGACTATATATGTATCCAATATGATATATATTTGGTAAGGTGGAACAATTATTCCACAAATATATAGAATATTATATATATAAGATGAGTAAATATATAGATATGTATAAAAAATCATAAAACATTAATATATAATTCCACTTCTGTATATCCAAATTGAGAAATATTTCTTCAATATTATTGAAAACAAACAGGAATAGAATTAAATCACACTCCTTTCTAGAAATTATCCAGAAAGAGGACAATTTCTATTTCTGGTCCATTAAGGGTTTTATCTCATATTATACATGGTTTTGTCTCATATGTATCAAGATCAGATCAATAAATTAAAGAAGTGGTGCTCCATAATCAGGCAAGAAAAGAAAAAAGAAACTAACAGTAATGATAGTCGTTAAGAGATACAAGAACAAATGATTATAATCATAAACTCAAAGTTAGCAAAGCTTGCTACATATATACTTGATCAATTTCATCACAATATAAAGGTTAAGAGTGCCCTCACCTCAACTCTTAAATGACAACCCAGTGCATACTGTGCATCAGGATCACCCATTTCAGCCGCTTCTACCAATAAAGCAGCACCTCTGTTTGCATGGGGAAAGGGAAAATCCGATTATGAATTCATGGTAGATAGAACTGTAAATATTTTTTTATTTGACATCAATAAAACAATCAAGGACAAAACAACTCAAAATAGTCACCACTGATCAGTGGATAGGTACACTACACTGTCAACAGAAATTATTTAAAAAATGATAAAAAACACATTAAATAATAAAACCTCAAAAGTGACACTGGTCATTCAACATTGATGACAAGAAGGAAAAAATCAATAGAGAATTTCTTAAAATCTGTTTCATTATACTATGAAAAATGAGATTTATAATGTATTGAGCCATTCCTTTCCAATTCTAATGTTTACTTGGCCTTTGTGGATTGCTACTCAGCTAAGTTCACATAGTAAAGTAGCCTGACTTGAACAATTTTCTAGAGAATCATAAGCTCCGGGCTTATTAATTTAAAATAAATAATAGAAATAAAATTGTGGCATAAGATTTCTACACTTAATGGAGTATATCAAGAGAGGAAGAGAAAAGACAAGCTGAGGAGAGAGAATTCACATACACGGCTTTATTAGCTCCTGGAACATGGTACTTCATATGCAATCTGGACAACCAATACCTAGCATGGGTATTGGTGTTATCAGCTTCCAAAGCAAGCTCAAAATTCTCCTTAGCTGTCTAACATTGTACCTCAAATAAGTAACTTATTTGTTTCTCTTATATGAAATCTCAAATAAAGAAGCAAATAGCTATAGGTTGATAAAGCACTCATTACCCTGAGAAGAGGAATGAGGCGCTTATCATTGAGCTCGCAATAATCTATCACTCTATCAACCTCCTTCAAAGCATTCCAGCCTTTAGCAATGAATTCCAATGCTTTCTTATTCCTGCTATGCAATGCTCTCTGCAAAATTTCCAAATCCATGAGATAAGCATAGATTTTGAAACAGGACACTAGTACAATAAAAACACAATAATATGCCTGTTGATTGAATTGGAAAGGAGAAACGGTGGATGATTTTTGAATGAATCTAGCCAACAATGCCCTTGGCAGCATCATCTCTCTCCGAAACAATGAAATTGTCAACTGGGCTTTGGATGAAATAGGCTGCTTCTGTCCCACAACTTACAAACTGCATAGACATAACCATGTTCACATGAGTATTGTTAGCCATAAATAGGGTAACAAATAGAAATGGAGGACCTTACATTGAAATTATAAAACACAAATCCATTAGTCAAATTACATGTTAAACCCTATTGACAACACGAATAGCATTTTACTTTATACGCATTACTAGGTCTAACACAAGGTGCAAATTTCACACCTTTGATAATCAATACTCTTCTTTGGTTTGGCTCTCCTCCTAACAGCAAAACTAAAATTCCGAGTTTAAAGTCATCCTAGTAGGAGAGTGACACTACCCACCTCCAGTCTGAAATAAACTAGAGAAGCTTTCCCTACAGTTTGGGTTGCACATATTAACATTTGCCAATTTTTTCCCCTGGGCTGAACCATGACAAAGCCCTAAACTTTGCTTCTCCTACTACTTTTGGTCGAAATAACATCCCATTTGCAAAATCCATAGTAATGAGGAAAAATAATTACACTTCATATCTGTTGAATCAATCCATGTTATTAATAAAAAAGATCTTATGTTGCAGACAGAATTATAACAACATTATCAACCAAAAAAGAAGCAGGTAAACTAAAAAAATAGCGGTACAGGATTGTAATGGTCATTGGCATGCTATGAACAAAACAAAAATGTTTTATTCCTAACCTGCTATACAAATTTTAGACATACATTGTACATATTAAACCTGGACTAAAAAATCCAGAAACCAAGGACAATGTCGGCACAGTGACTGAGAAATTAGAGAACAAGGATGCAAGTGACTCCGAATACCAAGCAATTGACTGATGTGGCGACACCAACATCAGAAATAGAAGGTATTTACACAGTAAAACCTAATGGGTGTATGAACTACTTTAATCGAATTACCTTGGCTATTTGACGAGGAGTTAGGTTGTGACCATGGCGTGGCGGCACGCACTGGTTGGCGATGAGCTTGACAGTCGCGACGACCTTGCTGATCACGGCGAGCTTAGGGGTGGTGAGCTTGAATGCTAGGCGAGATTCAATTGGCTATGGAACTGAGGAGACGGTTTGGGCGCGATGAGCACCACCAGAGTTCGAGAACAAAGGGAATTGAGTTTGGAAATGAAAATTACACTACAAAGGTTTCTAATTACACCTGCACTATCGTCATGAATATTTACGTTTTCCAATCATATTTATGCTCTGCGTTTTATATTTTTCACTAACTATATATTAATGGAAAATGTTATATTATTAATCCCCAAGATTTACTAATTATCTGTGAATGTGTTCCTTCAAGTTTAAAAAAAAATTATATTTAAAAAAACAATCACTCAAAAATAAAATTAACAAAATAATTATTTTAATTTTAAATAATTTTCATTTAAAAAATAAAATTAAAAATAAATGTAAACATAAAATAAAAATTATATATATATATATATATATATATATATTAGTTAAAAATATATGTTTGATATTTTTGTATTTTAGAAAAGTGATTAACATAAATAAAGAATAGTATGTTGTTGAATGTACATTTTAAAATAAAATAGGTCTAATTAGTTGGAAGAAATCCATTTTCTATTTAGATGTGTTAGTTTGATACTTAAGTTTAAAAATGTATCAATTGAGTCTCAACTTTTGAAATGATGTCTCAATTAAAAAATTTATTAACGTTGTTAATAGTATTGTTATTTAAAATGACTTACAAAATTAAATATTTATACTTATATTAAAGGTTTAATTACTCGTAAGGTACCCAGTTTGGGTCAAGGGTGTCAAATTGGTACCGTACGCAAAAAAAGGTGTCAATTTGATACCCAAATAAGTTTAAGTGCATCAATCAGGTGCATCCCATTATATTGTAAAAAACGGGTTAAATTTATGGTGACGTGGCAATGCATAACAGATACGTGTTATTGAAAGAAGAAGATGTGTAAAAAAACAATGGTACAGTATTACGTGTACAAATTATTTAATGAATGGTGAAGTTTGAATTTGCCCTAAGTCATTTGTGGTTGTTATCATCTTCTTCTTCCTCTCCATTTGCTTGCTGGTTCTGACCTAATGAGGTGGTTTCGTGGTGTGTGGTTTGTAGTTGTAGAGGTGTTTTCTGATCAATTTTGCAATGAGGGTTGTGCGTGTTCTTCGTGGGCATAAAAAATAGTGTATCCTCTAAACCTAACCCTCTTTCTAGTCCCAAATATACTCTCTTGATTTTTCTCAATAAAATTAAAGCTTCCAAGGAAACCCTAATCTCGAGTTCCTTTCCCCCTCCTTCCAATCAATATCCCCCAGGGTTAGGAGTAGAAACTTCAGAACCTAAAATCCCAAACCTAAAAAGAAACATAAAAAATTCAAAAAATTCAGAAATTGACATTGGAATTGAAATTACCCTATTGTGGCAACAAATGTCGCTGTACAGTTCTAAGAATAAAAGCGAAAAAAAAAATGAAAGAGGAAAAAATTAGAAGCTTGGTCTAACGTGATTGTGTCATGAATTGGAAGGGAGAGGAAATGGGAATTTAGGACTTACATATTCAGCGTCGATGGTGAAAACTAGGTGGAAATGGGAGCAAAATGAGATTAAGATTGCAGAAACCCCCAAATCGCATGAATCTCGATCACCTTCTCACTTCTCACTATGCTTTTCTTTTTTTCTTGACTCAGGGCCACTTCAAACATTACAATTTTTTTTAGTTCATTTAAAAAATTCCTATTTTTTATTTAAATTACCACGTCACAAATAATTGATACTCCACGTGTCAAATTTCTGTGTCAACGGACTCTTTCAATTGGTCAACGTTAATGACTTAAACGGTGTTAATGAAAATGAACTTGATTGATGCATTTAAACTTATTTGGGTACCAAATTGACACATTTTTTTTTCACGGGATATCATTTTGACACCCTTGACCCAAAGTGGGTACCTTGCGAGTAATTAAACCTATATTAAAATTTAGTGGTAGAAGTCATGAATAAAGTTAGTAGTGTGAATAATTTTGTTGTAAAAAGGACTTAATTGAGACAATTTTCAAAAGTTGAGACTTGATTAACACATTAAAAGTGAGTAACAAACTGACAAATTTGAACCAAAATGCATACCATCCAACTAATTAAACCAATAAAATACAAATAAAATCGAAAAAACAAAAAAACTTGCAACAGAACCTCAACGCACTTTCAGTGACCTCTCACTTTCAATCAAAATATAAGATATTATTCGATTACTTCATCTATATTCTATTCAATAACAATTTTAGAGTTTGCAAGTGAATCATGAAGAGTAACAAAGAGCTGAAAAAAAGAACTTCATTCATACCAACAGCAACAAAAAATCTCATAACCCAATAACAATAAAAATGTAATTTAATTTTTGTCGGGTGACATGTACCATACCACGATATAGGTAATATAATGAACAAGTATTAAATTTTCAGAATACCAAATATCTACAAGTATCAATTATTCATCTCTTCATTTCTTTATCCAATCAGCAGCATGAAGATTGAAAAAAAAACAAAAACTAAGCGTTGTCCCTAAAGTTTTGGTAGAAATAGCAGTTGAGCTTGGACTATAGCACTGTATTCAAGGAGTGACAATATCTGTGCTTTGTAAAAATGATTAACTCCATGCAGATACCTAACCTGCTCAAGGTATCCTTCATTTTATTTGTCCATATGCTGGTCATAAGTGTGAGTTTAAATTTAAATACGAGAAAGTTAAGTATTATATAAAAATAAAGATATGTTTGATTTTTAATGTACCTTCCTATAAATTCTCTCTATTTACTCACAACTAATATTAGAGTTAAAGATTTGTATTAAATTGAACAAAAGAAAAAGGTTTATATATGAAAAAATCTTCCTAATAAACCAGAGAATTAAGATAATAACATGAGTTTTATTTTTTCAAGAAAAAAAAAACGATACTATTATTGTATGAGGAATAAGATTTTTAAAATATTGTTTTATAAATATTTTCGGACAAATTTTAAATTATGTATACACTTTAATATTATTTAGATTTTTTAAAATTTGATTGACAAAAAATATCTAGCATTGCTTTAAGCATCTCTCTCAATTCCTGCATTTCTATTTCCTTCAGCATTTTCGTTCATTTTTTTCCTTCATTTCTATGTTTACTTCTCTTAGTATCTAAAGTCTACTTTCAAGCCTCTTTACATTTTGTCAAATATGGCTAACCTTTACGGTTCCCGAAGACATAGGTATTCAAACTCATTGAAACTGCCATAACTGCTTCCATATTTTAAGGAATATAATCAAGGTGATCAAAGAATTAACATCAGTATTCAGCGAGATTCTATGCAGAGGAGGGCTAATTGACCTTTTAGAAAATACAATCACTTCTTATGATCGGAGTAACATTAAAAGGGGTAGGTTCAACAAATCTGTTCAGGAAATTTGGTATTTCAAGCCTTTATTACATATGTATCTATACATTTCAAGAAGATACTGATCAAGATTTTCTAGATTCATACATACAAAGGCTTTTGACATTTTTTTAAAGCATATGTTGTCGTCCACGGCTACCATGAATCCGGAAAATTGATCGTGTTGAGTTGCTTTTCCAGTAAGACCATTGAATGACCTGCCACAACGCAAACCAACATCTGTTAGAGAACATCAGACATTGAATGTTCTAGATGAGAAAATTTAATTCTAGAAATGTCACATAGTTGAAAACTTTCCTGTCCCGGACAATACGAATGAGTAAAAAGAATCACTCATTTATATCAGTTTTTTAATTTATCAGAGAATAATGACAGTAATTGGCATCGCTTTGCTTTTCTTTTACTGTAAATTTTAGCTTTGAGTAGACAATATGAAATGAAATGTTGTTTGAATGAGACAAGAACAAAATCCATAGTGCACCACCTTTCATATGTGTCCAACTGCCTCTTGTGTTATATGACCAAATAAACGAAAATGAATAAACTAGGAGAAAATGAGTAAAGAATTACACATACCTAATGGAAAATTTTCTTCTCTCAATTCTTGTACTTCATGGTTGCTTTATCAAAACCAATGGTTGGAAATTGTTTTGCATACTCCTCAACATCATGGCGGAGTTTTGCTATCTCTGATTGAATGGTAGAAGATGACTGAATTGTGGCCACGAAGTCCTTCAGTTTCGTTCCTGATTAGAAAAGTTCAACAGCAACCACTTATTAGCTTAGTATACACTTAACAAGCCAACAGAATGAGCTTAAAAACATTTATTTCAGTCCAGATAAAGAAACAAACGCAAATTAAGGAAGCATAATGAAGATCTAAGAACCTTGGCTCTCTGCTTTAACCTTCAAAGCCAACTTTACAGCTGCATCAAAAAACTCTGCCACCTTAACAAAATCCTCCTCAACAAATCCTCTAGAAGTAAGAGCAGGGGTTCCTGAATTCCACAAAAGAGATCATTTCAGTGACTTAAGACATGAAAATTGTAATACAGACAACAAAGAACCTTTACCCATCCTGATGCCACCAGGAACCATAGCAGACACATCTCCAGGAACAGTGTTTTTATTAGCTGCAATATGAACTGCTTCCAACACCTTCTCAACTCTGGAGCCATCGATACCCTGCACATTTAAAAAAAAATTGTCTATTTTACTGGCCCCTTAGATTCAAATTAATTACTGCTTATTTTAGCAAATTTCTCCATAATGAAGCTACAAATGTGAGAAGTATATTCATAACTGAGATCAGTTTTATGACTATTGTACAAAGAACGAGCAGTTGAAGAGATGATTTTTCGTTCAGAGTCAGTGAAGATTAGATGAAATGCCAAAGGGGATTCCCATTACCTTAGTTTTCAGATTCACTAAAACTAGATGATTATCAGTTCCACCAGAAACAAGCTCATAGCCCCTATCACTCAGTGCCTGAAACACATTAGGTTAATTTGTTGGATACGTAAAGCAAATTTGAAACCACTTTGCGGATTATGATCCAAAATAATAAAGAAAAGGAGGATCTCTTTTATAAGGTACTTGTGCAAATTTAAAGCTGTTGCTGAGAACTTGCTCTTGATATGCTCTATATTCTGGAGTTGTAGCCTGCATTCACAACCACAAAGAGAAAGAGATATACATGATCATTAGATAAAGCTACAAACTAATGTCCATTTTATAACTTATTCACCCCATCCATTTGCCATATCTTGTAGTTTCTATGGATTGCATAAAGTAACGAGAAAAATCTTACTACAAAAAGAATTCAGTGGTAACTGTAAGTGGATACAAAAATATGAAGAAAAACAGCCAGTGACACAACCCTTCCATCTCAGTCTGTCCCTATACTGGTAAGTCTAAAAATGTGATGTTATCCGTTTATTTACCTGCTTCAATGCAACAGCTAAACCAGTAATAGTGTGGTTGTGAGGGCCACCTTGCAGTCCAGGGAAAACAGCTTGGTTGATTTTGTCCTCATAGTCGTAGAGTACCTTCAAATTAAAAGAAGAACTACTGTTATGAATTTAGATCAGTTCAAGTTGGAAACAACACAAACTATACTATAGATGGAATTGAAATTTAAGAGTATGGAAATCAAAATAAAAGAAGGCCAAATTAAGTTTGCCTTGGAATTTACCTCTTTTCCTTGTTTGTTAGTTTCTTTAACTCCTTTCCTGAAGAATATCATAGCTCCTCGTGGTCCCCGAAGTGACTTGTGAGTTGTGGTAGTAACTACATCTGCATAATCAAAAGGTGACGGGATAACACCAGCTGCAACCAATCCACTGATATGTGCCATATCTGCCAATAATATAGCTTTCTGTTTGTCGCAAACCTGTAACATGTTTCAGGAATTTAACCTTGGGACTTCCATACAATCCTTCAAAGTAAAAGGTAAAAATAATACATGCATGTTATATCATACAATCTATTTATAAAATACTACTGCAAATTATGCATGCATGTTACCTTTCATACACGATCGTAATCATACAGGCGTGCATAAGCACTGGCTCCAGCAACAATTAATTTTGGCCTGAAGAGTGTAGCCGTTTTCTCCAACTGAATTTCAAGATTTTCACATAACAAAATCCTTGAGATGGCATAAAAGGTGACAGGAATATATCTATGAAATGTAGCCAACGGTACCCCAACCAAGACAAAATATACCCTGCAATGATACCTGGTCATAGTCGATGTATCCTGTACTTTCGTCCAATCTATATGGCATTGTCTCAAAAAATATGGAGACTGCAGATATCTTTTTGGTATCAGTCTGCATAGTAGTGGCAGCAATATTAGTTGTAAATAAACGGAAGACACTAAATGAATTTGGATTTGAGAGAACTTCTAGCATGAATTTAGAAAATAATTAAGAGAGCTTATCTGGAAAACGAAAACAAGATAAGTTGATTGTTGTACGAAAGGTTGCCACAAAATAATAGTTTACGCAATGACTCAAATAAAAATATAAATAGTTAAATATGTTTAAAAAGTAACGGTTTAGAAAAAGAAAAAGACAATAATGTTATATAGGTAGGGCTAGTTAATAAATTATGATGAAAAGCATGGTGGAGGTTCAAACTTCAAAGTACCTGATATCCATGAGAAAGATGGCCACCATGAGGGAGATCGAGTGCCATGATTCTCTCATGGGGTTTCAGCAATGCAGTGTAAACATGAAAATTTGCGGGAGACCCAGACAGAGGCTGCACGTTCACTGCAATTTATATGGGTTTAGTGACATCAGAAGACTTAAGCAAACACCTAATACATTCAATGAATTTATTGAGTATCAAGAGAGCTCCTGGGTGATCATTTCAAAATTTAACCACCAAAGCCCATGTCAGACTGCAACCTCTAGAAACCTATATAAGTCGCAACTCATAGACACATTCCCTTGCATGCTAATAACCAGAAAAGACAAATGGTACAACATTCTGCTAAAGCCCAAAATATAGAAAACAGGGTATTTTTTTACTGTGCTGCTATTTTTTTGTCGTGTGTGTGTTTACCTCCCCATTTAGCGGGATCCAATCTAAACGCTTCAAGGGCACGCTTCTGGCACAGTGTTTCAGCCATGTCAATATACCTGAAAAGGAAAGATCCACAAGTTTTCGAATTTGCATTCGGCATACAATAAAGTCCCAATTGCCAACAACTATATATACATCATGTGCTGATCGATGAGTTATGAAGCCGGGTTTGATTCTTTTAAAGAAAGTAAAGATAAAATAAGTAATACTCCTGATAAGAAAATTAACTGTTAATCTTCTAAAAAATTCATATTTGTACATCGACAAGTCATTTCTCAGAGTGGCACTGGTCTCATGATCAAAGTTCTGAATTCGAGTAACGTGAATGAAGAAAACATGGTTAGAAACGGAAATCTCACTAAATAAAAAGTCAGTTCATTCAGATTGTTCAATAAAAATTAGTAGTTATAAAAAATAGTCATTTGGGAAATTAATGATAATATATATCAATAATAAGATTGTAAAAGAAAAAAAATGTATAAAGAAAAATACTTTTTTTTTTAAAGATTATACAAGTTAATTCAAATTTATCAGAAATCACAAAAACTATGGACTATACTCAGTTTCACTAACTAATTTCAATAAATTTTAATAAGAATGTATAGTTGTTTGTTTGCTAACTCTTCTCTATTGGGCATGTGCACTAAATATAAAAATTGATTTTGTCCTGAATTAAAAATTCTTGGTTTCCTCTCTAGTTAGTCACTTCACCCAGAAGAGCCTGATTATGAAAAGGGAAATTATCTTTTGACAAACAAGATTTTGACAAAGTTAACAAAGTTTCTAAAAGTAGAATTAAAGTTGATTAATTTTTTATTTTTTAATTAAAATAAAATAATAAAATAATAGTTTTTTACTATGAAAATATGTAAAAGCAAGAGGTGAGAGACAAACATACTCATTTCCACCGTAATATCTTGCACCAGGATAACCCTCACTGTATTTGTTGGTCATGACAGACCCAACCGCTTGCATGACAGACACAGAAGTGAAATTTTCTGAGGGTATTAGTTCCAGCCCCTTCACAGTTCACCCAAAAAAAAAAAGTTAAAATATACACTATACATCATAAGTCATAACTTATAATAATAACAAAAAGAGAAAAGAGTTTCAAATTCAATCCTAAATTAACGAGGAAACACCACATACTCATACATGACCATAAAATAATTATATGCATACCTTCCATTGCCTAGCTTTCTCAAGCTCAATGATATTAGCAATCTCAGGATCAACAGCCTCCAGTGGAGCATTCAACTGCTTGGGCCACTGCAAAGTCGCAATTTTTCTTCATGAAATCATGAATATAGATACTTTTAGAAAGTGAAATTGATTATATCCTAAAGATGGACTCACTGTAACCCCGGGTCGCTCCTTGTCGTAGACAGCTTCGTCAGGCAAAGACGACTACAAAAGTGAAAAAAAGAAAAGTTGAGATTACGATAAGCGATTAAGAGCAAGAAGAAGAGACGCAGAGAGAGTGAACCTTGAAGTAGATGGAACCGGCATTGAAGAGAGGGCGCATAGGCTTCTCAACCGAAGACGAAAGCCTGCGAAGCGCCATTGCCATCGCCATTTCTCGTACACAGAGAGATACAGAGTGTGGTTGTGAAGATGAACTCGTTCGATGCCTTGTTATCCCAATCCCAATCACTGCTCTCAATCGGTTTTTCGCTTGGCGCCACGGGGAGGGACCCACCTTCGGATTTTGGATTCCGTTGGACCTTTCGCTATTTTTTAAAATAATAATATTGCATAAATATATTATAAAAAAAAATATTATAAAATTGAAGGAGAAATGAAAGAGGCTGTTGCATTAATGGCTAATATATATGACCAAATACTATATGTAATGTAAAAAGGGTTATTCTATCATCGTATTTAACAAACATATTTACGATGATTTATAATGGAATGACAATGTTTTATACCATGATTGTTAAACTTAAATTTTATTAATAATATTCTTTTATTATTGAACAAGTTGATGAGCCTTCAATCTGATAATCTTAATTCTTTTTTGATATGAAATAGTATCTGATAAATTTTGAAATTTGGTATTAGTCAATGATAAGGGTGGGTAAGAAAATTAGAGGTGATGAGCTCTGCTACGCAAAAACTTTTGTTCATTTGTAAAGAAAAAGAAAATGATGGAAAGCATGAAAATTGAGATGCACAAATATTAGAAATAACGTAGGCCTTGAAAGGCCAATCCAGAAGTAGGGTTTCTTGGCCACAAATTGAAAGGTGATAGGGTAATTCAAATGCTTGAAACATATTTTGCCACTTGCCATCAATGCATTCAACTATTTCTTTGAGTCATCATCTTTTGCCAACTAATGTTCCATTCCTTTAAGGATATGAATGTAATAATTTGTTGGATTAAAAGAGAAGCATTTCATAAAGAAATTTTTAATTATTTTTTATATCTTTCTAATAAGATACAATTAAAATAGAATCACAGGGCAAAAAAAAAATCAGAATCAAGACAAAAAGATGAAAAACGCTGGGCAAAAGAAATCAGAATAAAGGAAAAAAATGAAAAACGCTAGAAGGAGGGCTTGAACCTCCGACCTTGTGGTTAACAGCCACACGCTCTAACCAACTGAGCTATTCCAGCTTTTGTTATATTAATTAAAATAAACTATAATATAGCTATACTCATATTCACTATTGTTGACGAATTTCACTGCTTTCAATTCTTAACAAGGTTGTATCAACAACATATTTGGAGTAGTTGTTAAATCATTTAAGACATTATATTTCAACAATGATTGACGAGTTGTTAAAATTTATTAATAATTAAATAATGCTAAATTAATATAATGTCATAAGATTATAACTTTAAAACTAAAATGAAGCATTATTTTGCAGATACTTAATATTTTTTTACAGTTATAGACAGCTACTTAATATTCAAAATATACATATAAAAAAGTGTAAGTTAAATATATCTCAATGTTTAAGCTTACATTTTAATAAAATAAATAAATTTTATTAATAATAAAAAGTTTACAGATAAAGTAAAAAAATTGATATTATATATATATATATATATATATATATATAAATTATAAAATTTTAAGATTTTAAAAACTGTAAATTAATATAAATGTATAAACCATACGTTTTAGATGAAATAAACTATCATCATTATTATTATTGATAATAAATAAAATAATAATTTATACACTTTTTCAATTTTTTGACTTCATTTTTCTTAAAATTGTTTCAAGTAAAAATAAAATACTGTTTTTCGCTGTTCTCATAAATTTTAGATTGCTTTGATAAATTTTGACTTGGTCAATTTGTTTTAAGAAATAAGAGACCGATATTGATTCTTAGTAGTAAAACTAGTAAGTCCAATAACTTGCCAAGCAAATTGTGATTAACTAACTTCACCTTGATAGCCAACCATAAGTATTTACACTTGAATTTTTTGTAAAAATATATATATTAGTCATAAAAAAAAATGGTTTGATGCAGATTGACATTTTGAAACTCTTGAAAAGTTGTTTTCAGAATGTTTTTTTAGCAATCTACAGTTCCGTTTAATGTTTTATGAGGCTTCTACACATCAAGTATAAAATATTTAGTAAAATGTGTTTATGTTTCAAACAAGCACCTTTAGAATTAAGTTGAAGTTTTATTTTAATGCTTAGAAATGCACTGATGTGGTAACGATATGCATGGAATTGAAGAGGGATGACGCTATAGTTTTAATAAATACCGTGGCATTAGCAATTTAGTCCAAATGGACTTGTGTGGCAACACTTAATGAATCAATTAATAGTGCTATGTGACGAGACACTATATTATTAACATTTTTTAAATATGGGATATGTTTTTGTGTAGCTAATTTGATGCCAACTAAAGTTGGTTTAATCGGTAAGAATTGGATTTATATAATATGATATGAGGAATAGTTTGAATCACGCTCCTAATATGAAAATTTGGTGGTAGATAATGTGTAAGTATTTTATGCGGGTATTCTTTATTCCTCCATTTATCATGGGGGCACGTAACTATTTTATACATCTCATCGCTAATGTGTTCGCCAAACAAGTTGATGAAAATGATAGAGATAAGAAACTTAAATGTTAATATCATATATGTATGAAGGCCAAATGACTTGCGTAGAACATGGTGTTAGGAGTGGTGAAGGTGACTAATATAATGTTATTATGAATTTGCATGTGACCACACCAAATTAGGATACGTGCAAACGAATGTGCTAAGTATAGACCAGTTGTCAAATCTTCCCATAAGCTCAATGTTAAATATCATTGTCATAATAAAATGAAGATTTTATCAAACAAAAAAAGAAAAAGAAAACGAATAGGAAAATATGGAGACCATACCAAATCCATGATAACATTGCACACATAGATAAAATATATCTATGATAAAAAAATTAAGAAATATGCATAGATGAAAAAAAAAGTAAATCAAGTAGAAAATTAAAGCTCAATAATCAAATTTCTCGACATGTTAAATTCGTACACAATTTATAAAAGGACTTTAAAACTTATTATAGTTATTTAAAAATCTTTAATTTGGAAGATTTAGTATTAATTTGCTTTGACTTACCTGGATCGAATTTTCTTGTAGTTTGAAGTGACTTATCGTCCTTCTTATAATTAGAATATTTCTCTCATCAAGCATATTAGCTCATTTAAAGATTATTTTCAATTCCTCTAAAAAAAAGAACTTTCTTAGACATAAAAAAAAGAAATTGCCTCAGAATTATAATGAGGTGAATTTAAATATTGTAAACCCTGTAAAATATCAACAATGGGAGTAACATCCTCCAAAGAAGGCATAGGAGTCAAGGAATCAGAATCCACTAACACACCACCATCATTAGAAACATCTATATTTATATTCTTAACAATAGAAGATTCATGTACAACACAAACATTATCATGATTTGGCTTAGGCTGAACAACCATATCCAACGCAAGCTTCCCCAATGGATCCACTACAACCTCTACCATAGGATTCACCACAAGCTTAACCATTGACTCCACCATAGACTTCATCACATACTTCACAATAGGCTCTAAAATAGACTCCACAATAGCCAAACACTTTAAAATTGAACCTAGAGAGCCTTTATTTCCATCCTAGGTACCAACTACCTTAGGACGATAAAGTTGTATTTTTGCATCAACTCTTTTCTATCCACCAGAAATTATATTGACATCTTGTTGTAATCGTCTACAATTAGATAGATCATACCAGTCATTTTACAATTTGAAAAAGAGGAGGCAAATCCTATACTCCACGTCAACAATAAACGTGAATTCTAACATTTCCACCAAAATTTAATTAGGCAAATCAGATAACAAATCAACATCAACCAAGACACATGTAGAGAAACTTCTAGACTTGTTCTTGATGTGATTATCTAAAGATAAGGGTGTGTCAATACCACAAACCTTTAAGAAAATCACCTTTGACTGTCAATATTCTAGAGAAAGATCATGCATGTGCACCCAACATTGGATTTTCGTTAGCTTCATAGAAGTCGGAACAAATATTTAGTCCAAGCAAAAATGTGAAGGACTCCAGGAAATAAATTCTAAAGTCCAACTGCCAAAACCCTTCTCATATCCTCAAGTGTAGAAAAAGCAAATTCATAAAACTCTTTTTCAAGAAGAATCGCTTTCCGTTGACCTAATTGTTTCTAGGCCACATAAAGCTTCTTACAAAGATCTAAATACGAGATAGGTTTATCCCCTTTTGTTAATTAAATACTCACATGCAAATCATTTTTACACTCTTCTAAACCTACAAGATAATCTTCTTCAACAATCTTGATCGAGACCATATATCCCTTTATGTGAGGAGAGTGTAATCATGATAAATGAATATCACAAGCATTATTAAGAACCTAGGAAAATGTACATTTTTTGTGCCCTTATATTTGAAGAAGATATAGATGAATGAGGCTTTCCTTGATCCTAATCTTGTAAGCAACCCCAAAGGATATGAAACCCTAAAGAAAAAAGATACTTATCCCTCGAACCAATAGTGTTCCTCTAGCACTGCCAAATTTGAATGCAGCCAAAACCGCAGCCCAACATATACACACCAAGACTACGCCAGTAGCACCAAAGTCGCAACTCCTGGCCCATGTTCACGCCCTACAACCAACTGCACAAGAGGCATCGCAAAATACCATAACACGCAAACCTGCCAGCCACAGAAATCGTTCCAAACATATGTGCCACTAGCCAATCACACTTTCACATACTTTTTTATCAATTTAGTGAAATTATTATTCCATATCTCATCTATATTTGTAATTATGAAGAATTACATATTATATATCAACATCATTGAAGTAAATTTATTGTCTCACAAACTAACCAGCAATATTAATTATCAATCAATTCAGATGCTAAAATATAGAAAAATTATTTTATAAATATGCAAACACTTTCATTCTCATGTTTTTCGATATATTTATTATTCTTATATTATTTAAGAGTTAAGATTAAGAATACTTTTGTGATTATATATAAGTAGAATGTGATTTATAACACTACTAAAATTTTGAATTTTTGCGTCAGTTAATTGTGTTATTTAGTGGCGGTTATAACCACCACTATTTTCTCTACCGTCAGTTAATTAACTGCCACCGAATTTAACGCCACAAAGTCATCATAACGTCAGTTTAATGTAACCGTCGAAATAACCGCCACTAAGGCTAGGAATTTAAAATATTTTAACGGCGATTTTAACTGTCAGGAAGTCTAAGAATTTAAAAAATTTAGTGGCGTTTATAACCGCCACTAAGTCTAGGAATTTAAAATTTTTTAGTGGCAGTTTTAACTGCCAGGAAGTCTAAGAATTAAAAAAATTTAATAACGGGTAATCTTGTAAATCTAGGATGTAAATAATTTTTATTTTTAATTTAGTAAAATGATATGAACATTTTTTTAAATAATATATATTATATATAAAAAGGATCAATCAGTGATCAAAATAAACGACCAATATTCAAAGGAATTTGACTCTTGAAATATGCAACGTGTTTTAGAAAATAAAAGGTAAAAACAATAATTGTCAAGGTTACAAGAATTTTATAATTTATATATTTGTTAATTTTATACTATGAAGGAAGTCAATATTTATTATGGAGAAATATATTTGAATAAACTAAACTATTTGAAACACAATCTCAACCAAAAAAGTTAAAGGCTAGTTATACAAAATACAAACTATACTAAACGTAAAAGTTAAATCTTAGTTGATATAAAAAATCTTTCTTTGATCTATATCAACACATCTTGAAATGTTGCTTGAATATCCATCTGGCACCTTAACATTTTTCAAGGTGTACAACAAAATGTCTATCTCTTCTTTTTGTAGTGTAAACAAAGCTGCGGGAAACTTTTTCCCATCATTTTGTGGCCAAAGTTCTCTTCTTATACCCATTGCTTGCAAGTCTTTTCGAGCCTCAACATGATCTTTTCTTTTGTCTTTGTCATTTACCAATGTGAAAATTATATTGTCACATACATTCTTTTCAA
>Ga0099823_1000532_pt1 | contig 25974 bp, 18 predicted proteins | sample CowpearedBW_FD_76831 | JGI IMG/M metagenome (GOLD analysis project Ga0099823, IMG submission 76831) | Root nodule microbial communities of legume samples collected from California, USA - Cow pea red BW | ecosystem: Host-associated > Plants > Roots > Nodule | place: USA: California | collected...
CTGGCGGAACGACTGAACAGTAGCAGAACAACGTTATTATGGAACCTTAAGTGAAGGAATACAGAAAATAGCTCTTACGTGGAAAAGGCATGAGATTGGGGATCACTTACAAGGAGCAGAAAATAAAAACGGAGCTTGAGCGGACTTGTTCGAGATGAAGAAACGAACCCTAGCAGAGCTCTTTTTTGGTGAGAGGGTTGACGGCTGATTTCTGAAAGAGTGAGTATGAGATGGGATTAGGGCAACATAGCAGGGTTTATATACGTTGGGCCAACCCTTAGGCCCACTTACAAGGGCGGCCCACTAACGTTAGGGCAGAAATAAAAAGGGGGCCTTACAGTTTACTAGTATAAGTACTACCCTAGAAACTTCTCCTTAAAAAAATGAGCTAACATGGATATCAAAATATAATTGGTTGAGGACATAATTAGACATAATTCATGTCAACCATTAATAATTTAAAAAATTAGAATGATTGATTCCTAATTATTAGATGTCTTTATTGTGATTGATTATATTTAATAGTATAAATACATATTGTGCAGTCTGCATTAGACACACAATACATTCAGAACATATACAAATTTTATATGGTATTAGTAGTTTAAATTTTGATCTTAATTTTTTTTTTCAGATGAACAATACTTGCGGCCATTGTGTGTTCCTTTGCTCTATCACCAGCTTTTTTTTCCTATAGTGCCCACTACAATCAAGATTGTCCTCCTTCGGTAGCTACCGCTTCAACATGAACCACTTGCCAGCACGCCTTCTGCCTCCTTCCTCACACCCAAACCCCCCTTTTTAGTCCATTTAAGGTACTTTTCCTATGCTTTTGAATGCTCACAATCAAGTACCCCCTCTACAGTTACTTTTACCAATGTTCTACTGATTCCATGTGAAAAACGGATCGGGACGAGCAATTATAGCTCTTGGGTTGTTGTTGTCCAACTATGGTTCTAGGTAGGGTGAAGGACATGTTGACCACTTGACTAAACAAGCCAAAGAAATTCGCCACAATGATCAAGCTCAATGGATACAAATTGATGCCTCCTTGTGTAGCGTTCTCTGGTTTTCAATTGATGTCAAATTGCAGTCTTAATACCACACTTTTACTGCTTGTTATGATGAATGAAACAAAGCGGAGATAGTATACTACAACGATGTTCATCGCCTTTTCAATGTTGTCTCCAACCTTATCATTGTGGAGCTGGAAAATAATTATATACAGACATATCTTGGTTAAATCGATCGCTTAATTGTTGATTTTGAGCCACTCATGCCTTTCACTAATGATGCAAACAAACATGGTGAACATGGCAAATTTTTTTATGGTTCTTGCACTTGTTGGACTTACTACCTAGTTTGACTATATCCGCAATCAAATCTTATCTTGCACGGTTGTTCCATCTTATGACACTGTTAATGAACAATTACTCTGCCTCTCAATTCCTCGTTTGTTTGGTCATTCTCCTATACCTCCAACTGATTCCTGTTTTTTACTCCCAATCTTCCTACTGAGATGGACGAAGTGAAAATCGTGTTGGATATTTTGGTCAACGCTCTCATTGTAATTTTTTTCAACAATATGATTGTAACATCCTGGTCGGATATTACTAATTTTAAATAATATAAAATAAGAAATAATAAAGTCACATTTATTTAAATGTCTTTCCCAAAACACAGGAAATTAAAAACATTTATTAAACTCATCAAATTAAACCACAGTGTTCCAATAATCCATACTAGTTCATAATCCAATAAAAATACGATTTACAAAAATCTAAAAATAAAATGATAGTAAACTTCCATAAAAAGCTTTCCCACGCTATCCCCTCTCCAGCTCTATGCCTCACCAGCATCACCTAAAATGTCATTTGTTCCCGTGTGACAAGTCACACGATCATCGCCGAACACACACAAAAAGGGTGAGCTCATAAACAATTAACATGTAAGTTAATAAAATCAAGATACACCTAACTATTTTATCCTAGTTAATTCTTGGCCAAGACCTTATTACCCCAAGGTTTTCAACCTGCAAGTCACACAAATAATTGACCATGGACTCAGGATATATGATGCTTCCATGAACCTGCCTGCTCGTGGTCCTGCCTCTACGAACCTCCCCGCTCATAGTCCAACTCTACGGACCTTCCCGCTTGTAGTCTAACACACGTGATCCACCAACTATGAATCTCTCCGCTCGCAGCAGCTCTTAAGTGTGAACACGGAACATATGAACCTCCCTGCTCGTATCCCCACACGAGAGCATCAGGATATGAACCTCCCCGCTCATATCATCATGTGTTCACCACTAGCCATGAACCTACCCGCTCATGACACAATCAGCATCTCCTGGTCCAAGTCTAACATCACAACATCAATATGAAATTAAGAAAAGCACATCGCATTGTACAAGGTACATACTCAAGCTGGTCTTAGGGATTCCAATGCTTTCACGAACCTGTCCGCTCGTGGTCCAACTCTACGAACCTCCCCGCTCGTAGTCCAACTCTACGGACCTCCCCGTCTGTAGTCCAACACACATGATCCAACAACTACGAACCTCCCCGCTCGCAGCAGCCCTCAAGTGTGAGCACGGAACATACGAACCTCCCCGCTCGTATCCTTACACGAGAGCATCATAATATGAACCTCCCCGTTCATATTATCACGTGTTCATCACTAGACATGAACCTACCCGCTCATGACAATAGCAAGCATATCCCAAACCAGGATCAACACAACAAGCCATGCAAAATGTATCACAAACGCACCTTGCCACTACACTATCGCCTGGCATAGCCTAAGTGTCGCCAGGCAAAATGACAGTGCAGGCCGCCTGGCAGTTCCACATCACCGCTGGCCGCCACAATACATAAGATATCCCTGTTTCCTACTATCGCCTAGCGGTCCACTCTACATCCCCAGGCGCTACACCAATAATGTGACACTATTGGTTTTAGGTACTCTAATTCAGTTTCTAGCATTCAACCATTCCATTCTCAAACATCCAGAAATCAACATACACATTCATATACTCCAAATTACAACATCACAACACATATGCATCATTCAAGTATAAGCACACATTCCTCTCTTTTATAATTCATATATACTAACATCTTAAATCAATGCCAACATTCAATTTAAACTCAAGAGTAAACAATGCTCATATGAAATTATGAAATTATGAAATAATAAGACAGCAGACACATAACTAATTTATTAATACAAAGCATATGTCTTACTGTAAGACCCGGGAAAATTAAATAAATAAATAAGTATTTATTTAAGAAATGAGACAACAAGAATCCCTAAGTTATTTAATGTGGAGAGAGAAAACAAGGAACAATGGTAGCTCAAGTGGTAGAGGATGTTGACAGTGTGGGGAGGACTTGGGTTTGAGTCTTGTGAATGCCATTTGTGGGTTATTTTTATTATTTAATTATTTTGCATAAAAGCATGGTTGTGGGATAAGAGGTTATAAGGCATGGTGCACATGAAATGTCAAGAAACATGAATTGGTTGAATGGTTACACATTGACTTGACATTAGCATGATTGTTTGTTCGAACCTTGGTAGACATGAATTAAGTTTTCTTTTTGCTAAAATTATTTTTGCCATGGATGAGAAGGGTCAGAAACCCTAGATGTCTGCAAAGAAGGTAGAGAGGTTGAGAAACCACCAAGTAATGGGGAGAGGGGTGAGAGTAGGGTCTTGGTGAAGGCATTTTCGTGTAGCTACCAAAAGGGAGTTGGAGAACCTTAAAACAACAATGAGGAGAGCATCAGAAGGTTGAAATGAGTGCTCAAGGACGGAGATCAAAGGGTAGATCAATTGTCAAACATAGAAGGACTCTAAAAGCACTTTTGGAGCGGGAAATTCATGTTAGGGGAGCTGTATCTTGTGTTTTCAATTTTGATGAATGATTTTGTGTAATATGTATGCCTGTGGTTCAATTTTTGCGTATATTGTTTGTGTTTCTGGAATTTTCCAGAAACTGCCTGGCGGTCATGTGCGACCCGCCAGGCGACGCATGATCCAGACCCAGTCTTATGGGTTTTCTATTAAGAATCGCCTAGCGGTGAAGAGCTGCCACCAGGCGATATGTGTGGTGTTCTGTTCACGAAAAGCGCTGTTTTTCGTATTTTTCGCGGAGCAAGTATCGTTGGGCGTTGGTTTTGTACCGCCAGGCGCTAGGTTCTTGACTTCTGGGCGCTAGGCGCCACCATTTTTCTAGTTTGTGCAGTTTTCTTAAAACTACATTTCCTTATTCGTTAACCGTTCGATTTAGGTGAAATTTGGACAGGTGGTCCATAACATGTAGTTCTTCAGTTGGAACTGTGGAGATTTGATTTAGAGGTCAGTAGCTAGAGATATATGTTACTCATGATTGCTAGTTTGGAAGTCTTTAAAATACATGAATAAACTCTTTATAATTTCAAGTAACTACTAATGTGGCATGAGTTGCAAGCATGATTGGGTTATGTTGTAAGTCTCTATGAATTTAAATGTTCCTTTGGGTTAGTCACATATTGAGAATTAGCTTATTGGTGAATGCATGTGTATCAATATAAATTAAATTATTGCATAGGAGGTGTGAAGTGCTATATTAATTTGCATTGGTGCATAGAACCATGTACTTAGGTTGTTAGAGGGTTGTTGCTTTATATTTGATTTGAGCATGCGTTATTCATAGGTTGAAAATGTCTGCCAATAATGTCTTCACTATAATTCTATGAATCTTTTATGATTGGGAAATTAGGGTTCATTTTGGGATTGGGGGATGAATGAACATGATCTGAGATTTGATAATTTATGTGTTGTTTTCATGATATTAATGGTACTGAAACCAACATGAACTCTCCTAATGGCATGTAATTATCTAAATGTGTTAACAATCTATAAAAAAAATGAGAGGAATTGCATGGTTGGGGTATGCGAAGGTGTAGAAATCTGGGCAAGAACCCAAATTTTGTATGCACCGCTTGACGATGCATGAACTGCCGCCAGGCGGCACATAAGGACAGTGGGTGTTCTGAGCTGATTCTGTGAATTGGCGTGATTTGGGGTCATCAGGTGGTGATATGCGTAAACTAGGAAAATGACAAATGTGGTATGAAGGGAGTGTGTATAAGTAAGACCTATAATTTATATGCGTAGGTGTGATGATTGGTATCAATTGCATGAAAAAGTAAAGGTTTATTTGATTGGGATGTGATGAGGTGATTATTTTAGTTACTTTGGTTATGTGTATTAGTGATGTGTGCAGAAATACAATAGTAGTAACTTGCATGTTGGAAAAGATTAAGTGTATGGTAAAAATGCATATGTTAAGTATGAAATGCTGGTAAATGGATGTGTGCATTGTTATTCATTTATAAGGACTATGATTGGATGAGTGATATGATTGTTCAATAAGTGAAGTGTTATGTTTGTTGAAATTACAGTCGTGCAAGTATAGGTAATTTATATACAATTAAATTTAGAACTTGAAGTATTGGGGGTGCTAAAACCCCGTGGTAGAGTGCTAAACCAGTAGCTGGCACATTACTCGTATAGCGCCTGGCGGCACAGGTATGGTCACCAGGCGATAAGAGTACCAGGGAAGACCTTGGAACACGTGGCGCCTGGCGGTGAGGAGTGACCCGCCAAGTGATAGCCCTTTGTTAGAGGCTTTGCTTGTGTTTGGCGCCTGGCGGCGAGAACGCTCCGCTAGGCGGTCTACGCTAGAACGTCGCCCGGCAGCACTTAGGCAACGCTAGGCGAGAGCGTAGAGTGTAATGTGTTCGTGTGGCTTACGTTTTGTATGTTGTATTGTGGGACTTGGACTAGGAGATGCTTGGGTCATGAGCGAGGAGGTTCATGGCTGGTGGTGAACACGTGATGATATGAGCCGGGAGGTTCATATGCTGATACTCTCGTGTAGGGATACGAGCGGGGAGGTTTGTATGTTCTATGCTCACACTTGAGAGATGTTGCGAGCGGGGAGGTTTGTAGCTGGTGGATCACGTGTGTTGGACTACGGGCGGGGAGGTCCGTAGAGTTGGACTACGAGCAAGAAGGTTTGTAGAGGCAGGACCACAAGAGAACAGGTTCGTGGGAGCATCGTATATCTTGGGTCCATGGTCAAAGTAATTGCTTGTGTGGTGTGGATGCGTGTGGTCTACAATGCTTCAATGATACCTTATAGATCGGCTTGCTGGTGTTCCTTGAGTTGTTACTCAGAACGTATCCCTTGAGTTGTGGCTCGGGATAAGGGTTAAGCACGTGGCATTCCTTGAGTTGTGGCTCGGAATGACATCCCTCAAGTTATGGCTCGGGATGCGGATGAACACGAGGAACTCATAAGTTGTGGCTCGGGTTGGCGAGTATTGTCGGTGTGAGTGTGCGAGTTGTGGCTTGTACGGTGGGTCCAGATAGATTGCCCTTCTTGGTGTGAGACCAACGGGTTTAGTAGTCTTGGGACGTTACGAATGATATTCGTATTGGGAACTCCACCTGGCGTTACGGAGTGTGGTCCATAGCATGGTTTTCTGCATGTGTTTTGCTAGTTATGGTTGGTAGGTGTGGCAGTAAGACATCTTGAGGTATTCATTAGAAGAGGTAAAGCACGGGTAACATGGTAGTGGCCATGTGTTATGGAATCCAAGGATGGAAATTCCTTTGATGTGTTTGTGGTTCTATAATTGTTTCATATTATGTGCATGGTTTAAACTGTTAGTTCACCCTATGTGCTTGTGTTTTGGCGATGATCGTGTACGCGGTATGTAACATCCCGCCAGGATATTACTGATTTGTAAATAAATAAAAGAAATAAATTAAAACGACGAGCTTTTAATAATACCTCATTTTCCCAAAACGGCGGGGAAATTTAAAAACTTTATTAAACCATCAAATAAAGTCTATAAATACCAAAACAATAATGTCATAAAAATACCCATCAGAGTTTACAACTGTTTTCAAAGGCAATAAAGAAACATAAGCATTTTCCCCACATCTAACCCCTCTCCACTGCTAAGCGTCACCTGAGCCACCTGCATCAACAAAATTTGCTCCCGTGTACCGCGTACACGATCATCGCCACACACACATAGATAGGGTGAGCTTAACAATTAAATCACATGTATAGAGTTACAGAAACATAAGCATATAAACACAAGATATCGTACATAACATAAACATATCACATTGCCCAGTTCTTTAATTCCTACCATCTGACCCCCAATCAGATTATTTGTGTTCTACAACGTCTAAGGATTACTTCAAGGTGACTTGCTGCCATACCTATCGACAGCAACCGATAGAACACGTGCGGGAAACATGCTACGGATCATACACCGCAACGCCAGGTAGAGTTCCCATATACGAACAAAGTCCGTATCGTCCCAAGACTACCAAACTCGTCAGCCAATAACTGAGGAGGGCAATCCATCTGGACCCATCCGTACTGGCCACAACCAGCACACTCACACCGGCAACACTCGCCAACCCGAGCCACAACTCAAGGGCTCCTCGTGTTCATCCGCCATCCCGAGCCACAACTCAAGAGATGTTATTCCGAGCCACAACTCAAGGAATACCACGTGCTTAACCCTTATCCCGAGCCACAACTCAAGGGATACGTTCCGAGCCACAACTCAAGGAACACCAGCAATCTCACCCTTAAAGCATCACTAGACGCACTGTAGATCACAAATTCATAATCAAAACCCAAAGTTGCAGCAGTATAAATCGCCTGGCGGGGGACACGTACCGCCAGGCGCTGCCAGCTTCCAAACCGCCTGGCGGGGGACACGTGCCGCCAGGCGCTAAGTGCCTCAAGAACCATCAACTTTTGCCACTACCGCCCGGCGGGACTCCTTTTGCCGCCGGGCGGACGCTGATTCATATGTCACGTACTTTCTCGGTGTCGCCTGGCATAAACTTCCTATCGCCGGGCGCCTCCTGCACCATTACCCCACTGTTTCCTCACTATCGCCTAGCGGTTGCAACCCCACCGCCAGGCGCCGTACCAGTAATATAACTTTACTGGTTTTTTCGTGATTTTTAGTTCAAGTTCCATAAAGGTTTTGCGCAATTACGTTCTCATACAGATGAAGCCCCCTCACATCGTGTGTACAAGCGTTAACTGGTTTATCGAATTAGGCATACGCAAGTTCAACTAACCCATTACTCAATGTGCCTCTGCAGCTACTACCATCTAAGAACTCTATCATTTACTTCCTTTCAAGTCCCGATTTCCCCCTACTTACAACATTACTATACAACCTCCTTATTTAGGATTCACACACTTTCTACTATTTGGCAATTCCTGAAATTCATAAAATATAACTTGTCTCTCATCATCGTATACATCCATTACCTCTGTATTGGTCTAGAACACAGGTTCCACCCTCACGTTAGAATCCTCCCTCAACTACCAAAATTCTCTTTCTCTCTCCACACTTAATTATCAACACTATCTCTTGTTTATTATCATTCTTTCGTACATCCTATTACCCCTTTCCACTGTTTCAGTAGTATGAAAATGGCTCCCTCCACCCATTATAGTCAGTAACACCCACGACATGTAAAAACACCAACTTCTGAGATGGCGCCTGGCGACAAAGCCCGTGACGCCAAGCGGTCCAAGAAAATGTGGCTGATTCCCAGAATTTCACAACAGCTATGCGATCCATCTTTCATTCTCCATCACCGCTCTCTGTATTCCAGAATTACCTCCACCCTCGAATACTTAATCGTAACACCGCCCTCTAACCTTAACTCTAATAATTCACAATGTGGTTACACCAATTCGCTATCAACACTGATTCATCTAAAAGTTCTCAACCATAACCCTAAAATCATATTCACTCTGTTTCATCAATATCATCTACTAATTATACTGAATCTCAATAAAATACGACGTTACATCATCCCTAACTCACCACCCCATGATTTCCCTCCGATCAGAATCACGTTAGAACTCCCAGAACGACAAAAACCAAAACTCAGACCCGCGTCGCTTGGCGGAAATTCATCACTGCCAGGCAGTTTATCAGTAAAAACCCAGAATGCTCACGAACCTTGAGCCGTCTAGCGGTACAGGGATTCATCGCCAGGCGCTGCACCCAGAAACCCCACAAAACACGTTCAAATGGATGAGCCGCCTGGTGGCTAAGTATAGCCCGCCAGGCGGTTTCTGGAAGAATTCCAGAATTCAGCAAAACAATGATACAGACACAGAACATGCTTAAATTACATAGTATTATCACACAATTCATACCAAACAACAGAAGTAACGTAGAAAGCTCCCCTAACCTGGATCCTTTTAAGCTTTAACCCTTGAAACTTTGGATAGTTCCCCTTTGCACACTAGTCCTCCTTTGTTCCTCTCTTTTTAGTCTCTCAACCTCTCCCAAACCTCACCAAATACCAGAATTTTCGTGCTCTCTCTGTAAGTCAAATTTCCAGATTGCCAAACCCTTCTCTCTACCTCACTATAGTCTTTTAAAGGTGTCCTAAAACTATGCCAATGCTTTAAAACGAAAATTACTTATTGAATGGAGTTTATTATCATTTACCAACCCATTAAGGCTCCTTTCCAACCACCTCTCGGCTGCCTTACCACTAGGGTTTTCTTCCCAACCCTTTCATATTCAAGTCAAATCCAAAATGCCCAAAAAAATATAAAATTAATGTGAGCTCTCCAAGGCTTGAGCCCATAACCATGCAATTGCCAAATCAATATCAAACCATCATGCCAATTCATATTTCATGCTAGAAATCACAATTCAATTATCATAATATAGAAGAGTCTGTTTTCATAGATTTAAATAATAAAACCATAACATCAAAAGTTAGCATACATAGGACTCGAACCCAAGTCCTCTTGCACAATCAAAGTGCTCTCAGCCACATGAGCTAGCACTTTTCCACATCATACCAACCATAATTAAATGTTATAATTATTTCTCCTCCCATATTTATTAATTAATTAATTATTTAATTAATTAAATTCTACGAGTCTTACACGGTACACGGGAGCAGATGTTATTGCAGGTGGATCTGGTGAGGCATAGAACCAAAGTGTGGGCTATCATGGGAACATTTCTACAAAGAGTTTATTTTATGAATTTTAAAGTTTCTTTTGTAATCAATTGAATTATAGAAAGCAATTTTATTATGAGATGATTTTTGATAATATATTGAATTTTATAGTAATCGGCTATGAGTTGGTTTTTGTTATGAAAGTTGTTATATTTCTCGTGTTTTGGAAAATGGAGCTTAATAAATGAGGTTTTAATATTAATATTCTATTTTATTAACTAAATTCGTAATATCCGGACGAGATGTTATACTTACCTCAATTAGTAACTATAGGAACTCCTTTTTTATCAATTCCTTATGTCAAATTAAGATTAATATCAACACTTAGTCATTTAACTCACATATATTCAAATTGATACAATTGCATACTACCAAAAACATACTCTTAGGAAATTCAAACCAACAATCATGAGTAACATATATCTCTAGCTACAGACCTCTAATTCAAATCTTCACCGTTCAAAGTAAAGAACAACATGTTATGGATCACCTGTCAAAATTTAACATAAATTGGATGGTTAACAAACCGAGAAACAATGTTTTACAAAAACTACGTAGACTAGAAAAATCGGTGACGCCTGGTGATATAAAATTAGCATCTGGTGGTTCCTACTACGTGAAAAGTACGAAAAGTAACGTTTTTGCACAGTGTTCGCGTTGCCTGGCAGAGTCACCCTTGCTGCCAGGCGGTTCATCACAAAAACCTAGAAAACAACACATAATTCATGCATCGTCTGGCGGACCTTCAATGCCACCAGACGGTTTCTGGAAAAATTCCAAAAACGTGAAAACAGAGAAGGTTTTGATCATACCAAGGCACCACAAGCACACATTATACTACGCAAACATCATAAAACAATTTATCCTAAATAATCGTTGCTCAAATTTGTAGTTGTTATAGTCCTTCTTGCACCACAATTTATCTAGCCTTTGTCTCCTCTCTAAAATTGCTTTAAGCTCTTGATACTTTGTCTAATTAGTGTCTAGAACTCACTCTCCACAACCCTCACGATATGGTAGTCTAAAAAACCTACTATCCTTCAACAAAATTGATCTTAACTACACTTTAATTAGGCTTAATGACTAGAAAACGGGACTGCATTGAAAATGGTTTTAATTGACATACAAAACCATTACTAGATGGTTTTTCCAACCCTTACATCTGCCTCTTAAGACGACTAGGGTTTATGCTCTTTCACAATCATGCCAAAAAGAAATTTGCCCTCTTAAGACGGCTAGGGTTTATGCTCCTTGACAGTCATGCCAAAAAGAAATTTGGCCAAAAAGGAACTTATTTAAGGTAAGCCAAGGTTCGAACCCATAACCCTCCAATATCAATGCAAGTGCACAACCAATTCATGTTTCGTGATAACAATTAAACTAACACGTAATTGGCATACATAAGACTTGAACTCAAGTCCTTTCAACATAACCAAGTACTCTCAACCACTTAAGCTAATATTTTTTCATGTCATAAAAGCCAACATTAAAGGCCATAAGGGCTTTCGCTACTCGCATGTATTAAATAATTTTTATTTAATTATTTAATTTCTTGGGTCTTACAATGGTCATACTAAAGCATAATTTCGTACAAAGGCACCACAACAACACAAGACAATTAATATTGCCCATGTCATCTCTCTAAAATAATTAGATAATGTTTCAATTTCCATTGAGGCCTATAGTGAGTTTCTCCAATACAAGGCAGCCATGAAGCTTACATAACTTGTCACCATTATTGCTCAATCTGGTAATCTTGTAGCCTATATTTCTCAGTCCTCCTCCCTTAGACCTTGGATTCTTGACTCTAGTGCCTCTAGCCATATGTTTGACAACAAGTCCCTTTTCTCTCAACCGACTTATTTGGATTCTTTACCTTTTGTTACCATGACAAATAGCTCTCAAATAAAAGTTCATGGTATTGGTCAAACACAACCTTCTTCTAATCTTACCCTATATTTTGTGCTTTATATTGCTGGGTGTCCCTTTAATTTAATCTCCATAAACATGCTCACTCGCACCCAAAATTACTATGTCTTTTTGTTAATAATTATATTCATAATCAAGACCAACATACCAAACAGACAATTGGAGCAGGAAATGAGTTTCGAGGATTATACTATCTATCACAATTGGTTGCTTATATCTCCACTATGTTTCAAGCTTTTGAGCATCAACGCTTAGGTCATCCTACTCCTACCAAAATGCGTCTCATGCTTCCCAATCTTTCTTACACTCTGTCTTTTCTCTGTGAGTCTTTTCAGTTAGGAAAACACACTCGTCATACTTATGGTACTCAAGTTAATAAAAATGTTTAGTCACCTTTTGCTTTAGTTCACTATGATATTTGGGGGTCCTAGTCGTGTTTATTCTACTTTTAGTTTTTATTACTTCGTTACTTTTATTGGCGATTTTTCTTGATGTAGTTGGTTATTCTTAATGAAAAATCGTTCTGATGTTTTTTCTATATTCTAAGGTTTCTTGATTGAAATTCAAAACCAATTTGGCACTTCTATTAAAATTTTACGCACTAACAATGTTTGTGAATATATGTCTTCCCAATTTTAGTCTTTTCTTAGTTCTTAGGATATCCTCCGTCAAACATCTTGTTCTCACATACCTCAACAAAATGGTGTCGCTAAAAGAAAGAATTGACACTTGGTTGAAGTTGCTAGTACCCTTCTTCTTCACCATAATATTCCTCTTCGATTATGGGGAGATGCCATTCTAACAACATGTTATTTGATCAAACGCATGCTTCCTTCGTTCCTCACTCTCTCTTATATCCAAAACAAAATCTTTAATTCATTACTCTTCGTGTTTTTTGTTGCACATGCTTTGTCCATGACCTTACTCCAGGTAAAGATAAACTTTCTGCCAAGTCTTTCTAATGTATTTCCCTTTATTATTAACGTCTTTAAAAGGTTCATCGTTGTTTCTGTCCTTAACTTCAATGTTATATAGTTTATGCCGATGTCACCTTTTTCAAGACTACCCCATTCTACACTTCCACTATATTGGATGTCAATCTTACAGTAGAATCTTTAAAAGTCTCGCCTATTCCGACTTAGGTAATTGCTTCTCCTTAATTTCCTTTGCTTCAATACCTCAAATGGGTTCAAACTCCAATTTTGACTCACTCTACTAATCCTCAAGCATAATCTTTTGCTCCAACCGCCCTTTTACCCAAACATCCTACACCTAAACCTCCTATTGCAATATGGAAAGGTATTTGTTCCTCTCGTAATCCTAACCCTCTCTATACTTTTACCATTAATTATGATCGTGTTTGTTTCCATCCTATTTCTCTTTTATTTCTTCTTTGAATTTTTTTGTCTATTCCTAAGACTACAAGTGAAGCCATGGCTAATCTCGACTGACGTCAGGCAATGGTAGAGGAGATGACAACCTTACATTCCAATGGCACCTGGGAACTTGTTACTTTACCTCATGGCAAGAAAACTATCTGTTGTTGTTGAGTTTATACAGTAAAAATTGGACCTGATGGTCATATAGACCGATTAAAAGCTCGCTTGGTTTCCAAATGATACATATAGATTTTTTGTCTAGATTATGGGGACACCTTTCCCCCATGGCCAAAATTACTTATATTTATTTCTTTCTAGCTATGGCTGTTATTCGTCATTGGCCTCTTCACCAATTAGATAATAAAAATGCATTCTTACATGGTGAATTGCAAGAAGAAGTTTACATGGATCAACCTCTTAGTTCTTTTGCTTTTGGCAATTCTCATATTGTTTGTAAGCTTCAATGGTCTCTCTATGGTTTGAAACAATCTCTTTTAGCTTAGGTTGGTCGTTTCAATTCTATCTTCATACAGTTTGGCATGATGAGGTGTGAGGTTGATCATTCAATCTTCTCCTTTCATTCCTCTTCTTCCAAGTGTTGTAAGACCCGTAGAATTTAATTAATTAAATAATTAATTAATTAATTAATAAATGCGGGTACAGAGAGAGCATTTATGACATTAAATTCTGATTAGTATGATGTGAAAAAGTATTAGCTCAAGTGGTTGAGAGTACTTTATTGTGTGAAAGGACTTGAATTTGATTATTATTGTTTTAATAATATGTTTGAGCATGTTGAAATGATATAATACGTGAATTATATTAGTTAGCAAGAAACATGAATTGGCATGATGGTTTAGCATTGATGTGGCATGGGTGTGGTTATGGGTTCAAGCCTCCAAATTAAACTTTATTTTTGGCTATTTTAGTTTTGGCTTGAATATGAAAGGGTAGAGGAAAACCAGCCAAGGAGGGCCTGGTTGCAAAGCTTGATGTACATGACATATGTGTTCCACCTTGAGGGAAAGTGTTAGAATAAAATCAGCTATTATCAATTTCTACAAAATTAACTTTTATATAATATAAAAAATTAGGATTCTTGATTTCTAATTATTATATGTCTTTATTGTAATTGATTATATTCAGTAATATAAATACATATAAACATTACATACATAATACATTCAAAACACATACAAATTCTATAATATCAACGTGATAAAAAAAATGTAATGATTGAAGATCAATGCCATAATCCCTCTTGAATAAGCAGTGTTAAAACAAATAATGGGATTCCAGAAATGATGTTGAGTTGGTGAGGGGCAAGGAAACGTACATATTTTAAGGTGGTGGTAGGAGAAAAACATGTTATAATAAAGGCTGTTCAATGAAATCACGAACATGCTTGACTTATCCCATTTGAACCGGGATCAAATTGAGGTTGCCCGGTTAAACCTGTGCATGACATGATCACAAGGCATGGCTGCTAGCGCTACAAATGGAATGTGGGTAGGCCCAAAGAGAACCCTCAAGGGATAAAAATGAATTATTAAGACCCGGAATCCTTAAGGAATATAAATTATAATGAGGCATAAAGTGGGAAAAGGTTACAACAAGTGATGAAAAATGTGTCAACTTTAGGCCAATAAGATCATTGCTGCTATAAGATCGTTGTTGAAAAGGACGTTAAGGCTCAAGAGGGAGTAACTTCATGAGGGTTTAAAAAAATGGATTGGAAAATTTGATGGAAAAAGATAAGGATGCATTTCCTCAATTTGGTATGATGTTGTTGGCCACATCAATTGACACCATAAGCCGTACTCATAACCCAATTGGGTTTTTCCACCTCTTCATTATTTTCTCTCTTTCCTTCACCTTTTGCCTCATAGTTACAGTGTTACTCCTCAAGTTTTTATAGCCTCTAATGTAACCCTTCATTAGCAGTAGCGTTGCTCGTTAAGCATGTGTTGCCCATTATGCCTCTGCTCTTTGCTAAAATGCACCGCGTGCTCACGTTCCCCCCACTGAGAAGCTAGAAAGAAACAAAGTGCGCATGTTAACTCCAATATAAAAACTCTCTTCCACCACTTCCATTCCTGCATTTCTAGCTACGAGGGAAACCGTTTATCTCTTTAGAGAAAGAAAGTAAAACAATCAGCATTCTTGTTTCCAAGATTGAAGCTCAAAGTGTAGAAGTTCATGTTTTGAGTTTCCATAAAGCCTTGAACTTTATGGTTTCTTTTCCATCCTCACCACAACCTTCTTTTCTAAGTTGACATTTTCTGGCTTCAGTTCACGCTTTCTCTCTCTCTCTCTCTCTCTCTCTCTCTCTCTCTTTTTGGCTTCATCCATGTCTTCGGATATAAGCTAAGTTTGATTCTTCATTCACCTCTTTGGAATCTGCATTCAGCCATGGAAGCTTGCAATGCTGGTGTGTGTGTGTTGGGTTTGGTTGAATTTCTTGCGGCAACAAGTGACAGTGTGAGTCCTTCTAGAAGCTTCTAAAGCAGCAAAGTTAGAAGCTTGGTGGACTGAGTAGTAATGGGTAGGGATCGGCTGCTATCCGGGACGATTGGACCGCCATTAAAACGGCGAGCAAGGCTGCGGAGGAAACAGGCTGGAAGAGGGTCTTATAGAGGAAGCTAAGGCAAGGGTGGTGTAGTGGGATTTGGAGGGGTTTTGTTGTTATTTGTTGTTGGTTTTGGTTTTGTGGTGGTGGTTTTTGTTTTTTGGAGGTGTGATTAACAACCCCTCTTTCGGGTGTCAAAAAGTTTTGATTTTTCGAAGGAGGAGAACATGGGTAGCAACTTGCACCGACTGCTCAGAAGCTTCTGTTTGGGTACTGATTGGAAGTATGCCATCTTTTGGAAGCTCAAACACCGGGCTCGGATGTATGGTTTATGTTCTCAGTTTAACTTGGCCTTGTTTTTTAGTTTTATTTAGTCGCTGCTTCTTTTTAGTATGAAAATGTTAGTTCCTGCCTAGTCTGTCTTCTTCATTCTAGTTTGGTTGTTCTTGTATGAGCATATGTATGATACTTGCTGGAATGATCTACCTTGAGTATGCAGAATCCATGTATGCATAATATTTTTGGAAGGAGCAAACGGGAGGGGTTTATTCTTGGATGCCCTCTGTTTTGGTCCTTTGGATTGATGATAAGTCTAACACTAGTGTGTCCTGAAAGCACCTCATTTCATAGTTTGGTACCATTCTGTCTATTCAGAAGTATGTGTTAGTGTTGGTGTAGTGTGTCTGCATTTGGACCGGATTTGCATTTATTGTTTTTATTATTGATTTGTTGGTCTTGCGTACTCAAGGCTAAATATTCAAACTCGACGTATTTATTTTAATTATTTGCTGGGTGTGATGTTTGCTTTCAGGATCCTGACTTGGGAGGACGCTTACTATGACAATCCCAATATTTGTGACTCTTCTGGAAATAAGAGCTGCCAGAATACATGGGAGCGGAATGGCAGTGCAGATTTTTCGCATGATCCTCTAGAGTTAGCTGTGGCAAAGATGTCATATCATGTATATTCGTTAGGGGAAGGGTATGACTTAACTAATGAATGTGTTGGATACTTAAGATTAATGTAATTCTTATGTAGCTCCAGCTCCTAGTTTGATGTCTTCTTTTTTACAGAATTGTTGGACAGGTAGCTGTTACAGGAAAACATCGGTGGATATGTGTAGATAATCAAGTTACAAGCTCTGGCCCATCTTTGGAGGTGAGGAATCTTCTTCTTAAATGTTGTCACTAGCTAGTCACTAGTGTTCTCTTAGCCTTGTAGGATTTGAAATTCTATAATTGAAACTTGACACCAAAGATGCTTAGTGTACATGACTAATCGTCCAATCATTCTCCATTCCTCTTCTTTGATTTGTTTTCAGTTTGCTGATGGATGGCAATCTCAATTTTCTGCTGGAATTAGGGTAAGATAATCCTCACGGTGAAGAAATCAGTCTCAATGAAAACAGCTATAGAGAAATTTCTATATTTACCCAGAAATTGGAATTGCCTATCGTTTCTAAGGATGATGGTTAATGCATAATTTTAGTTTGAACTATAAATTTGGAAAAATGTAGTTAGTAAGATAATGGAGTTGATGATATGACAAATTGTCTAGCCATAGAAGGACCCTGGCTCCTATTTCACTCGCCGCAATCATATCCATCCGTACATTTTTATTTAGAGTGCTTCATTTGCAAAAGTGAGTAGATTCAGATCAACAAATGACATCTGCACGTTATCATTTTACCTTATTGAGCATTGAAGTCTGCTTTGCTGATTCATATTTCAGAATTATATCAAATGTTGATTATTCACATTTATTGCACTGTGCCAATGAATTTATAACATTTGTTTGCCTAAAAGTTCTTCACGTGATCCTAAATGGGACTCTTCATTTGTTAAAGTTATATTTATTTTTACATAATGGAGATGGGAGATTTTTGTGTTATGATAGATGGATTGTTTGTAGTTGCATAGTAATGAAGTGAGGAGAAATTAAGTTTCTGGAATCTGGACTTCTAGTGTACTCTGTTAGCAAACCTGTGGTTCGCTTTTGGAGAATGACATTTTTTGCAATATGATTTTTCATTGACATACCTTTATTTTGTATTGTAGACCATTGTTGTTATAGCCGTAGTCCCCATTGGAGTTGTTCAACTTGGTTCCTTGAATAAAGTAAGATGACTATATTCTTCTTTCTTTTATTTTTGTGCTTAAATCCCACGCTGTTGGTGAATGTGGTTGACATATACTATTCTTCTAAAGTTTGTTTGCACTTTTTTGTAATTTTCCATCATAATATAACTATTCAAGTAATATGATTTGCCTCTTATTTCTTCTCCATCTAATTTTGGTAACTGCTTGAGTGGTTATTGGGACATTGATTGAGTAGTGGTAATCCTTTTCACTAATTGCATATGTGTAAACTTTTAGTAGTTGATGTTGGCCATAATATGTAAATGGATTTTTTAGTGCTGATTCTATGGATACAATTCTACATATATAATAATACTGATGCTACTACTATGAAAATCACATGCTTGCATGTTTAAATGGTAATGAAACCCCTTGCTTTTGGCATGTCTCTGTTTTCTTTGTTATGTAAATTGGTAATTGGCTGAAAAGTTGATTGCTTAATCAAGAGAAAGCTTTCTAGCTTTTTTATCACAGACTTGTGCTTAGTTGTTGTTCCTTTTACTCCTGAAATTACTTCTATGATCTATTCTAACACGTTGATAAGGCCGTGTTCAGTAAATTTATAGGCCTCGTGCTTAATGTTTTGATTAAAATTTTGATGGATATTATTGATAAATTTAGAATATTTTGGGATATATATTTATGCAGAAGTCCGTTTATCATTGAAATATTAAATAATCTGCCCTTTTTATGTCATCCCTGATACCAGGTTGCTGAAGATATGGGGTTTATAACCTGTATCCGAAGTCTCTTTTTGTCTAATCAAGATTACACAATTTGCCATGCTCCTAATCAAGGACAAAATAGTATGAAGAATTCTTCGCCTGTGGTAATTTTTCTCCATTTTTTGTGTATGTGTCATCAGTCTGCATGAATGTGCTTGTGTGAGTAGGGTACAGGTTGTGTGCCGTTGACATGTACATCTTTTCACACACTGTGCATTGAGCATAATCATAAGATTTGTTTCATTTTTCTCTTTCAGCTGGATTCAAAAACTTCAGAAAGTGTGCCTGCTTACTTGCACAATACAGAGAAAACCATGAAGCATGAATCACTGGATAATTTAATGCCCTTTCAAGGTCCTGGGAACAATTATTTACCTCATACTGTGAATCAGAAGATGACTGTTGATGTGGCCAAGCATGAGGGACCAGAATTATACAGTGATGGAAATTTCATTTTGCTTCAGTCAATGTCTAATATGATGAATGTGGAGCAGCAGAAATTTTTAGGGATGAGACCTGTAAATGAGAGAAAGTTTGAAGGGAACAGTGGTGGCTGTGATGATACAAGTGTGGAATCAGGAAAAAAATTGTCATCTTTTTTACATAATTTGGTTACGGGTAATAATGGTGTAAATGATTTAGTATGTCCATCTAGAAATGTTGGCGTTGATTCTGTATCCTTCTCTTCAGACTTTGTTGATACAGCTGTCTTTGAGAGTGAAAAGTTTCATTATGTGGATATCAACCAAAAAGGAGTGTTGAACTGGCCCAGACCTTCAGATGCATACTCCCGAAAAGATATTGGGAAGTCAAAGTTTCAGACTGAACCTTGTTCCAAGGATACCTCATACACTTTGAAGTTTCCTGCTGGTTATGAGTTACATGAAGCACTTGGTCCAAGTTTTCTAAAAGGGAGCAAATATTTTGATTGGGCAGTAAAGGCAAATCAAGATGTTAAAGCCACTGAGATGTCAGATGAGCTAAGCTGTAGCCAATTGACTTCTGAATCAGAGCATCTCTTAGAAGCTATGGTGGCTAACATCTGCCATAGGAATAATAATGTCAATAGCGAGTTATCATTTTCTACAACAATGCAGGCTGCAATAGCATCAGGAAACAATCTCGAGGGTTCCACTCACACTATCCACACCATAAATTCTGAAAGCTGTTCAACAGATCAGCCTCACCTTGGTAGAGAGGAAAAACATTATAATTTGGGTTCATCTGGGATATGTGGTATAATGTCCCCAAAGGGTTTTTCTTCTACATGTCCTAGTTCCTGTAGTGAACAGTTTGAGAGGTCTTCTGAACCAACTAAGAACAGCAAGAAGAGGGCTAGGCCTGGTGAAAGTTGTAGGCCTAGACCAAGGGACAGACAACTTATCCAAGATCGTATTAAGGAGTTGAGGGAACTGGTACCAAATGGAGCAAAGGTATCCTTAACATCCATTTTCTAATTCGGTCTCAATAAGTTGTGATTTCTTGATGGTTGTTTCAATTTACAGAGCTAAATATTTCATATGGTCATGTCAACAGTGCAGTATTGATTCGCTACTGGAGTGCACCATAAAACACATGCTCTTTCTCAAGAATGTAACCATGCATGCTGACAAGCTAAATAAATTTGCGGACTCAAAGACTAAGGTACAGTTTGATAGAGTTTTAGTTGTCTACCTCTGATTCATAGGCTGAAAAGAAGTTTACAGATTATACTTTAGTCAAATAGTTAATGAGTACACTTGTTTCTTACTCGGCATTATTTAAATGACAAATTTTACTGAAAATGATGACATTAATTCTCAGCATTTTCCCTTCAGAACATTTAGCCGGACCCTTAAATTTTATGTATTTGTTCAATTGCTAGTAAAGAGCAAGTTTTTGCAGTGTTGAGTGTTGAATGACCCATTTCAAAAGTTTGGTTTGCTTCATTTGAACAATTTATGAATGTGTGATTTCATTTTTATTATACTATCAATATTGTTTAACGCTATTGCAATTGCACAGTTGCATCACATGGAAAAAGATATTAACGGATCATCAAGTCATCAACAAGGTTCAAGTTGGGCAATGGAAGTCGGAGGCCATCTGAAAGTTCGTTCCATATTAGTGGAGAATCTTAATAAGAATGGCCAGATGCTTGTTGAGGTGTGTTAGGAGTTGAAAATTATAACCTTGATATATTTTTCTAGAATAAACAAGAAAAAAAATCTCCTTTAGAGAAATGTGGCTAGAAGCCCTTCTAAGATTGTACTTCGTGCCCTTGTATTCTAATTATGACTTATGCTGCAGATGTTGTGTGAGGAGTGTAGCCATTTTCTTGAGATAGCAGAAGCCATCAGAAGCATGGGCCTGACAATATTGAATGGTGCAACAGAAGCTCATGGCGAGAAGACATGTATATGTTTTGTGGTTGAGGCAGGATCAGAAGTAAGCTTTATTTGTTATTCAATTAAAGAAACTCAATGCGTTATTTTTATACTATCTAGGACTGAACTGAAGAAGTAGCATGGATGTTCTATTCCTGTTTAAAATGTTTAACTATTGCACATCGTGATGAGTCATGCATGAAAACTTAGTGATTATTTCCTGCGTAGATACTGACATGGAACGACCATACATATGAAGTCACCCAATTTATAATAATCTTTATGTAAGAATTGTGGTAATTAAAGTTGTTGTAACATGGAAGTTTTGTATGAATAGACATGCATAGATCATGCATGTTTCTGAAGTAAAAGAGTATTGTGCTGAATTGTAAATAGTTGGGTTGTTACATGTGAACGTTGATGGAATACAAGTCTGTGAGAGTTCGAGAGTTCTTAAGTACAGTTTTCTTTTTTTATCATTGTTAAACTACCAAGTGATTGATGCAAAGTGAATTGTCTGTCACAGGGCCAAAACAACAGAAACTTACACAGATTGGATATCTTGTGGCCGCTTGTTCAATTACTGCAATCCAAGAGCACTATGTATTCATAAAATCCATCTGATTCTTGGAAACTTACAAAGCTACTTCATTGACTGTTGTAACCCAATCTTTAAAATTATACTCCAAATATTAGGGCCTGTTTATGTTTTCTTTTTCAATAAAAGTAGAAAGCATGAATGTAAACATGTTTGGTTGAATTTTAGGAAAATAATCTCATTTTTTTTTTCTATATTAAGTCCAAATCAGAAAATATATAAAATGTTATTCCTGTTTTCTGTGGAAAATTTTGAAGATGAAAAGTCTACGGTGAGTGAAATTACTCCAATGCAACCATTCTTCCAATTACCATCCTGAAGATGTTACATCCAAGCCCCTATTGCTTATCTGCAACTGCAAGCATTATCAGTATCCAGGTTTTCATCTTATTTTTCATTTGTTCTCTTTTATTTTTTCTCTGCAAGTCTTTGCTTTCATCTTGTCTCTTTTTTTTTTTTCTATGTAAATATATATCTGTGCAGTTCCGCTGTATAAAGATTTTGGCCATTTGTTGTCTCCTTTATGATTTTTGCTTTTGAATCTATTTGATTCAAGAGCTCTTGCAATTTCTATTGTTCTAGCTTGTAATAAATTTTAATTAGCAAGTCTTTTCCTTGTTATTTCATGATGGTGCGAAGTTTGCAACTTTTATTCGTATTCATGTAGAGTTTACCTAGTTTCTGCTCTTATGGATTGCTTGGTGAATATCATTTGATGCGTCTATCTGAGACTGTCTTGTACGAATAATAAGTGTCTATTGTTTGTACATCATCTTTGTGTTCACTACTTATTTTAAGTGTGAAACACATGTGCCTCATGTTATGTATTAGTGACGTGATGTGATTCATGGAGTTCTTAATAACCAGTTTACATATATAGGCACCTTGTCAAAAACATTGGGGTACGAGCGTTCATTTGAGAAAGAGAGAAACTCTTGAGAGTTGTAATGTAATATCTAAAGTTCTCTCTGCAACTCTTTGAGAAAGAACTTGTTTAATAGTGAATTTCATGTGGATGTAGATTGTAACTCTTTGAGCAAGAACTTGTTTAATAGTGAATTTCATATGGATGTAGATTAGAGTTCTTTAATACTCTAGTCAAACTACCTTAACTCATGGTTACATCTATTATTTCCTTCTTAGTTCCTTATTATTGTTTTCCAGTACATTTGCTGCTTGTTGTTTGTGGCATTTTTGTGTTTGGTAAACCTTTAGGAAGTCTACAACAAACTGGTGTGGTGAGTGTGAAATTCAAATTCAACTGTTCTTTGCAAACTATGAAGTTGTGAAATTCACTAGATAAAAAGCCTTGGAAAGTAAATCCAAGCTTGCTTCCACCATGATTGAGAAATATAGGGAAACACTGTTGGAGAGTACTCACAGTGTTATTGTCCTTAGCCTTGGAGATAAGGTTTTGAGGTAGGTATCAAAGAAAAAGACTCTTGTGGAACCATGGATGAATGAAGCTTTAAAGCTTGTTCTCGATGAATTCTTTGCTGAATTTTCTATATTTAAAGTAGTCGTCGTACTCATACAAGATGAGTAGTGAAAATCTGGGTGAATTCAACATGTTAATTGTTTATTCGGAGAATATTGATGTACATATCAATGATGAGGATCAAGTGCTATTAATTACCTAAGGTGCGTGATCATTTCAAGAAAACTGTCGTATGGAAGAGATATGTTCTCTCTTGAAGAACTTTGGGCTATCTTAATTCAAAAGAATTTAATGGGATGTTTGAAGTGTAGTCGTCTAGAAAAAATGGAGATGGTTTGCTAGCAAGTGGAAGAACATCAAAGGATGAAAATGGGAACAAGGGAAAGTCCTAGTCTAGATAGAGGAATGGTGGAGATAATGTTTCAAAAATTAAGTGCTACCATTGTAGAAAGAAGGTCACCTAAGAAGATTTTGTCCTCTAATAGGTAGAAGAAGGTTAACCACCTAGATAAACCATCTAGGTTTGGGTGAAGTAACTTTGGTTGAAGACAGTTACGAATCATCAGTACTTCTAATGATGTTTAGTAAGTAATATTGATGATGTAGATTTGATATTGAACTTGGTGTTCATTGTTCATGACTACTAATGGTATGGGGTACCAAGAGTTTATAGAACTTGAAGGAGGATTTGTTCTCCTTGGAACCTTAAAATTCAAGTTGAATGATGAAATCGAAAAATTGCTATATGAAGTTAAAAGTAACTAGGGGATCCATGGTCCTTATAAACGGTGTGAGGAGGAATGACTTGTATGCTTTGAAAGCTGTTGTAGTTTGTAGTTCAATGTCTACTATTGAGTAGACCATCTAGTTCTAGGCGTACTTATGTTAGGTCATGTAAGTGAGAATGACTTTGTTGAGTTGTAGAAGTAAGGATTGTTTTAGAGTTACAAAGTTGATAAGTTGAAATGTAATGTACTTATATGAAAAAGTTTGTTATGTCAAATTCAATGTTGTACAACACAGTAATGATATCATGTTGATATGTGGGTATCGTGTGCTACTTCCTTGTACTCTGGTGTGAAGTACTTTTTGTTGATAGTAGATGACTATTTGAGGAAGCTATGTGTCTATTGCAACATACCAAAAGGTGAAACATTTGAGAACTTTGTAAGCTAGAAGCATAAGGTGGAGAATTGGTAAGATGAAGAGGTTTTAATGAATATTGGTTTTACATTTTGTTCAAAATTGTTCAACAATTCTTTTATGCAAAAATAACATACTAAATCATTAGACAATAGTTGGGATTCCTCAATGGAATGACCTAGCAGAGAGGTTTAATAAGATCATTTTAGAAAGAGTTAGATGTTTGTTGTTGAGTGCTAGAATTTCAAAGGTGATTTGGGTTGAAGCTACTACTATTGTAGCCTACTTGACTAACAAACCTCCCTTAATTGTTTTCGATATATAGTTGCCTAACCTTGTGTTTGGATGGAGCATTTCAATAATTCTAAAAAATTGAAATGCATTTGAAATTCTTATAATTGAATTCTCTTCATTTTTTAAATAATATGTTTGGATAGTAGTAACTAAAATATCTTATATTTCAATTTCTTGTATGGATAAAATAATTGAATTTTTTCTTGAGATCAATTTTCATTTCAATAATATTTATTTTGATATAATTATGTGGCAAAGGTGGTACGTTTTTCATAATTATAATAAATGAGTGGTTACAAAATAGATATGCATGGTTTCTCGCAATTGGGAAAAATAATTTAAAAAAATATATGTTTACTATTTTTTTCAAAGTATTAAGTATCAAACATAAAGTGGCAAATGTGATATGTTTTTCAAAATTATAATAAATGAGTGGTTAATTACCAATATTAGTTATGAAGAATTTTGTAAGTTCACAATTGAATGATATTTACAATATGTAGAGGCTTGGACTCCTGGAATTGGAAAAAAAATGAATTTAAACAATATATATTTATTATATTTTTTTCAAATTTTTAGGTACCAAACATAGAGTTATTATGTAACAAACACGGTATGAGGTTAAATATGTTTTTGTCCTTCAAGTTTCAGCGAAATTTGAAATTAGTTCCTTATCAAAACTTTTGATCAATTTAGTCTTTCATTTTTTAAAATGCGTGAATTCAATCTTTTATACTAAATTTTGTTAAGTTTATTTGACGTTTTAAACGCATTTCATGATAGTATTTAAATTATTTACACTCTTTGACACATTTTTGCTTTAATGTTAATTTAAATACTATCATCAGATGCGCTTGAAACATTAGATAAACTTAACAAAATTTAGTTAAAATGATTAAATTCACACATTTTGAAAGATGAAGGACTAAATTGGTATAAAGTTTTGATGAGAAACTAATTCTAAAATTCACCTTGAGAGATTAAAAATATATTTAACCTTATTTTATGTATAGGCTTGGACTCTTGCAACAAGAAAAAAATGAATTTAAAAAATATATATTTATTATTTTTTTTTCAAATTTTTATATAGCAATGTGGTTTTACTTTTTTCATAATTAACACCATTTAAATTTCTGGATTCTGGTAACGGTCCATAATTTATGTTTACCACACTAGAAAAACATCATGCGACTAAAGAATAAACTACTTTTTCCATATAGATAAATTGGAAGAATATGGACAGCATAAAAGTAACATTTTTAGCCAGCTCACTAAGCTATTCATCTCCAAAACTAATTTTTC